>Ga0074044_10000041_pt1 | contig 120793 bp, 96 predicted proteins | sample BogForMeECP23OM1_FD_94443 | JGI IMG/M metagenome (GOLD analysis project Ga0074044, IMG submission 94443) | Bog forest soil microbial communities from Calvert Island, British Columbia, Canada - Bog Forest MetaG ECP23OM1 | ecosystem: Environmental > Terrestrial > Soil > Wetlands ...
CCCTCGGCCAACTCTGGCTTCAGGCGAAGCGCCTGCTCTGCATACGACATCCCCTTTGGAAAACCCTCAGGTGGCGGAAGCACACCGCCCTCCCAGCTCGCTAGCGTGTTGTAAGCATCCGCCAAGCCCGCGTACGCAAGGGCATACGTCGGATCGCGCTTGGTCGCCTGTTCGAAGTAGGCAATTGCCTCCATCGTGCCCGCCGGGCGTCTTCCCCAATGATGGCGACCCTTCAAATACAGCGCGTACGCTTCCGGGTCTTCCGAATGGCGCGCCGCCGAGGGGGAGCGGGCGCCCAGCAATTGTGGGCGTAGCTTGTCTACGATCGCAGCCGTGATCTCATCCTGCACTTCGAACACGTCCGTCATTTCCCGGTCGTACCGCTCGGACCACAGGTGATGACCGTCGTTGACGTCGATCAACTGAACGGTGATCCGGAGCCTGTTACCGGCACGCCGAACACTTCCGTCGAGGATCACACCCACATTCAACCGCCGCCCAATTTCGCGAATATCCAACCCGTGCCCGCGTACGGCGGCGGCCGACGCTCGTGCGATCACCCGCAGCTCGTCATACAGACTCAGCGCGTGGCTCAGTTCCTCGGCCAATCCGTCGCCGAACTGTTCGCCATCTACACTCACGCTTGCAAAGGGCAACACCGCGATCGAAGAAGCCGGACTCGTGCTGGCCCCCGCCGTCTCGGGGGCGACTCGGACGCCGCCACTGCGAAGTGCTTCGAGCAGCTCCGTCATTGACTGGTAGCGCTCCGCGACCTGTTTCCGCAGGCACCGCAGGATGATTTGTTCCAACCACACGGGAACGCGCGGCTGGATCCGCGACGGTGGCGGTGGATCATGCAGCGCGATTTCGTGCATCGTCGATAGCAGGCTGGAGGCCCTGAAAGGCAGCTGGCCCGTGACAGCCTCATAAAGCACTGAGCCGAAAGCAAAAATATCTGACCGCGCATCGAGCGGCTCACCACGCGTCTGCTCTGGAGACATATAGGAAAACGTCCCCACCAACATTCCCGGTACCGAGTGTCCCGCATCGAGCGAATCGGCTCCCGGCGGAGTCAGCTGTTTGGCCAGACCGAAATCGAGAACCTTCACTTGGCCGTCGTTCGTGACCATAATGTTCGCGGGCTTGATGTCCCTGTGAATCAATCCCGCAGCATGCGCAACCGCCAGTGCGCCGGCAAGTTGGATCGCATAACCGCCGGCCTCCGAAATCGGCAAGCCCTCGGGACGGATCAACTCCTTGAGGGTCTTACCCGCCACATACTCCATCACCAGGTAATCCACCCCGCCATCGCTCGCCATGTCGTGCAGCGTGACGATATTCGGGTGATTCAGCTTCGATGCCGCCCGCGCCTCCTGAAGGAAGCGTCTCTTTCGATCCGGATCGGCGACATGCGTCGAGGGCAGCACCTTAATCGCCACCGTCCGGTGAAGCCGCGTGTCGAGGGCGCGGAACACCTGTCCCATGCCGCCGACGCCGATTTCTTCAAGAATGCGGTAATGTCCAATCGCAACGCCCTTCAGGTCAGGCCTCGGCGCATCTGCCGCCGTGACGGGCCCAACGCCGGTGGTGGTCACCTGGCCCGCAAATGCTGGCTGCTCGATGAAGCTGGCAGATTCGCTGTGGTGAGCTAGCAGCGATTCCACCTCGCGGCGCAGTTCAGCATCACCAGCGCACGATTCTTCAAGCACGGAATTGCGCCGGCTTTCGTCCGCATCGAGAGCCTTGTGAAAAATGCTTTCGATTTTGGTCCATCGCTCAGGCTTCATAGGATTTCTTTCCGCTCAGTTCGCGCATTAGCCACGCCTTGGCGAACCGGACGGGTGGCCCGGACTCTTAATTGTGCGAAGGGTGCCCCGTCCTCGGGTTTTGAGGGCGGGTCTTGAGTTTGCGTTTTCTTCCAACTCCTCTACTTCCACTACATCTTTTTTTGCTGGCACTCTTCGCAATACCCACCGACTTCCGTCCGCGAGACAGTCACCTTCATCTTGAAGTCCCGCGCAATCTGCTGCTTAAGCTGTTCGTAGAGCCGGCTCTCGAACTCGCGTACTTTGCCGCACCCCAGGCATGCCACATGAATATGGTCGCGCGGACCATGACTTTCGTAATAATGCCGGTCGCCCCGCAAATGTAGCAGGTCGAGCTCGTCGATGAGTCCCAGTTTTTTTAGAAGGTCGATGGTGCGGTAGACGGTGACAAGATGCACGCCGGAATCGATTTTCCGCGCCCGTTCCAGAATCTGATCGACATCCAAGTGCTGTTCAGCGGCGTCCATCACTTCGAGGATGACGCGCCTCTGCCGCGTCAGCCGGATTCCACGTTCCCGTATGGCCTGCTGCAGTTTCCCTGTTGTTTCTGAGGTATTTAGGCGCTCGCCCGTGGAAACCCGGTGGCCCGGCGATACAGACATGTGTCGCCCTCCTGGCGTTCGGCGCGCTCCGGGCTAGGAGTGACTCGAAATCCGCCGCAAAATGTCATGGTACATAACGATGGCGAAGATGACCAACAAGAACACCAGCCCAACCTGCACGAAGCGCTCCTTGAAACTTAAGCTCAAATCGCGCCGCATGATTCCTTCAATCGCCAGCAGCAGGATATTTCCGCCATCGAGAATAGGAATCGGCAAAAGATTCAGGATTCCTAAGTTGATGCTGATCACCACCATCAGAGTTACGACGTAGGGCGGGCCCTTTCGAACGGCCTCCCCAGCCATGTGAGAAATGCCAACTGGGCCTTGAAGCTGCTTGATCGAAACGCGCCCGCTGAAAAGCTTTCCAACAACATCCACGGTCTGCGCAATGGTGTCCTTGGTTTCGAGTCCGGCGATCTTTACGCTCTCGCTGAATGCGACGCGCTTGTATGCGGTATCTTCGCGAGGACCGATGCCAATCTGATATACGTTTTCGCCGGTTCCGGCTGCGCCTTTCTCCGGCGTCACCACCAAATGGACCGGCTGCCCCTTGCGAAGAAGGTCCAGCGCCATGGGCTGGCCATTCGAGGCCCTTGTCATCTGCTGGAACTGTTCCCAGAAGTCGATGTGGTTGCCGTTCACCGCCGTGATCAGATCCCCCTCTTGCAAACCCGCGCGGTCGGCGGGAGCTCCCTGGCCGACCTGGTCAATGATGGGGCGAATTGGCAAGTATCCAAAAATTCGGCTCGGGTCAGATTTATCCTTTACGGGAACCTCAATCGTTTGGCGCGTTCCTCCATCCTCCACTTCCATCTTGACGGTAGTGCCTGGCACGACCTGCTTGAGTGCCTGGAATGCTTGCTCCCAAGTCGGGGTTGCCGTCCCATTGATCGAAAGCACCGTATCGCCTGCTTTCAATGGGCTTGGAGCAGAGTCAGAATTCGGAGGCAATCCCGCCACGCGGGCGGGCTCATCCAGATAAGCTGGGTATGGCACGCCGGCAAACGCAAACAGTCCAGTAAGTAGAAATATCGGCAGGACCAGGTTCACCGCCGGGCCAGCGAAAGAGATCAGCGCCCGCTGCCAGCGCGGCTTGCTCATGAGCTCGTCCGGCGCGCCTGTGGGAGCCGCATCACCCTCTCCCGAGGCGAATTTCCCCTGCGAATCCACCTCGCTGGGATCCTGTCCGGCCATGCGTACGTAGCCGCCCAGCGGCAGCGCGCTCACTCGATAGTCCGTTGGCCCTTTCTTCCATCCGAAAAGCCGCGGACCGAACCCGATGGAAAAGACGTCCACGCGCACGCCGCACATCCGCGCGACGATGAAATGTCCCCATTCATGAACCAGGACCATTACGCCGAGCACAAGAACAACGCCAACGATGAGGTAAACCGCGCCCATATCTCCGTCTTTCCCCTCTCCCGACCCTTAGGATACCGCTACGGCCTTTGCCGATAAACGCTGTACTTCTTCTTGCGCCGTGCGCCGCGCTTCTGCGTCGGCGGCCAGCACGTCGTCCATCTTTTCAAAGCGCACGCGCGGTGTGCGCGCCAGCACGCGCTCGATCACTTCCGCGATTCCCCGGAACGGCAACCGGCGATCGAGAAAGGCCGCCACGGCAACTTCGTCCGCTGCGTTCAACGCGCATGGCATCGCCCCCCCCTTCTTCATCGCTTCGCGTGCCAGACGAAGGCAGGGAAAACGCCGCGTGGAAACTTTCGCAAAATCCAACCGCCGCAGCTTGCGCCAGTCCAGGGCTATCTGATTAGACGCTGCTCTCTCCGGATAGGTTAACGCATATTGGATGGGCATTCGCATGTCCGTTGGGCCGAGTTGCGCGAGAATCGAACCATCCACGAACTCGACCATTGAGTGAATGGTGGACTGGGGGTGAATGACCACGTCAATTTGATCGGGCCGCACGCCGAATAGCCAGCGCGCCTCGATGACTTCGAAACCTTTGTTCATCATTGTGGCGGAATCGATGGTGATGCGATTCCCCATCTTCCAATTTGGATGCGCTAGCGCTTGCTCTGGCGACACGTTCTCGAGATCGGCGAGTGGCGTTTTGCGAAAAGGGCCGCCGCTCGCGGTCAGCACCAGGCGGCGGACTTCGCCGTGCGTTCCGCCGCGCAAGCATTGGTGCACGGCGTTGTGTTCGCTGTCCACGGGCAACAATTCGCGCCCTGCTTTTTTTGCCGCCGCCATCACCAATTCGCCCGCGGCCACCAAAACTTCTTTGTTCGAGAGCGCTACGGTTTTTCCGAGCTTGACGGCTTCGTAAGTAGCTTCGAGACCGACCACACCGACGGCTGCGGAAACCACGATGTCGGCTTTCGAATGCGTCCCAACGGCCAGCATCCCTTCGCGTCCATGATGTATGGCGGGGAGCGGAGAGATTCCCTTGGCGCGCAGAGCGGAAGCCAGTTCATCGGCCTTCTTTTCGTCGGCGACGGAAACCACTTCAGGCCGGTGCCGCTCAATTTGGCCCGTCAATTCATCGAGGTTGCCACCAGCGGCCAGCGCAACGACACCAAAGCGCCCCTCCAGCGATTCCACAACGGAAAGGCACTGCCGGCCAATCGAACCTGTTGAACCCAAAATGGATAGCTGCTTCAAGGACTGCTCTTTTCTCCGTTTAGCGTCAAACTTGGCGGGACAGACGTTCTTGTCTGCCGGCCGCCCCGTGAATGGAAGGACTGGTGGGTCTACCTGCTGGGCAGGTATACCCAAATCCAATAATACCAGACAACGGGGATGGCCAAAATCAACGCATCGATCCTGTCAAGAACTCCGCCATGCCCCGGGAGCAGCGCGCCGGAATCTTTTACACCGGCGCTTCGCTTGTACGCGGATTCGAGCAAGTCGCCAGCTTGCCCTGCGATGTTGCCGACCGCTGCTATTGCCAGCAAGTGCGGCAACGGCACGCTCAGCCACCGCGTAAACACAACCGCGACGAGCAACGCTCCGAGGATGCTGGCTATGCTCCCTTCCCACGTTTTCTTCGGGCTCAAAATAGGAGCCAGCTGGTGCTTGCCAACGGCCCGGCCAACGAAATAGGCAACCGAATCGCCAACCCAAGTGCCCACTAAAACGAAGAGCAGGATTGCCGGTCCTTGTTGCGGAAGTCCGTGCAAACGAACGGCAAACGTTAACGGGAGCGCCACTAGAATCAGCCCGCTCGAACTAATTCCTGCGGCAGGCAGAGCTTCCACCATTGGACGCTTTGTCCACAGCGTCAGAACGGTAACACCAAGCAGGAACAAAAAAAATACGTCGCCGGAGGTAGGAGGAGACCGCAGCAGAAACATCGGCGCGCGCTCAATCGATGGGATGCTAGACCCCATTCTTCCGGGCATACCCAGGTATCCCAACTGCGGCAAATTAGCCGCCCACCATTGCACAAACACGAGGAGCAACGCGCAGGTCGCCGTCCAGAAACGATAGGCGCGATGACCGATCGCATCGCCTAGAGCAAAAAACTCGAAGATTGCCAGCAAAATCACAAGCGCCGTGCCGAGAGCGAGCAATGCGGTCGAGCCCCACAACACGAGACCGACTACACACGGTATTAGAACGGCGGCTGTCGCGACGCGCTTCCAGGTCATTAAGAAGGAATCCCCTGACGAATTACTCGCTCCATCTCATCACATCGAGGGAAATAAATCACGAGGGAGAATCAGAAAATAACAAAACGCTGGCTTCTGAGATCGAGTTCCAAGAAAGTGTGGTAGCAGCGTTGCAATTGCAGGGGCACGATATATCGTGCCCCTACGGTTACCGCAAGGGCGACCGCGCTCAAAGATTCACTCGCCGACGACTCGGGCTGACTTTTCTGGAACGGGCTGACCTTCGCGAATTCCGCCGTAGCGGCGCTCGCGCTTTTGGAATTCCACAAGAGCTTCGAGGAGGCGTGCGCGGTTGAAATCCGGCCAAAGCGTTTCCGTCACGAAAATCTCGGCATAGGCAATCTGCCACAGCAGAAAATTGCTCACGCGCATTTCTCCGCTCGTGCGGATCAGCAAATCGGGATCCGGCAAACCATTCGTATACATGTGTTGGGCGAGAGACTCTTCCGTGATTCGGGCTCGGCCCGCATGTCCGTTCTGCTCGGCCAAAATCGCGTTCATGGCATCCACGATTTCCGCGCGGCCGCCGTAGTTCAACGCCACGCAGAGGACCATCCCCTTGTTTTCCGCCGTTTGTTCCGTGGCATCGCGCACGTCGTCCTGCACGCCTTTGGGGAGTTCGTCCGTGCGGCCCAAAAACTTCATGCGGATGTTGTTCTTTTGCAGCAAAGGCATTTCGCGGCGCAAATACTCGCGCAGCAATTGCATCAGAAAGTCGATTTCAGCTTTCGGGCGCCTCCAGTTCTCTACAGAGAACGCGTACAGGGTAAGGGCTTCGATTTTCAGACGCGCGCAGGTTTCAATCGTCGAACGCGCCGTTTTAGTGCCGGAGCGGTGGCCCGCCACACGCGGCAGATGCCGCTGCTGCGCCCACCGCCCATTGCCGTCCATGATGACGGCCACGTGCCGCGGCAGGCGGCCCAGATCAAGCTTTTCGAATAGGAGCGCTTCATCGGGCGTCAACGGCCCTAACGCGCCGGAGGCGGAAACTTGCAGCGTCGTGTGTGATTTCGTGTGCGGCACGGGTTTTCTGAGGTTTCTTCTTTATGCCGCAAAGTTAACATACGATTTGGCAGTGGCGCAATGCCGGGGTGACGTGTCGAGCATCCCCCTTTTCGAGAACAACCGGCCTGGGCGTCAGCCTCCCGCTGGAGGAGCCGTTTGGAAGAGCGAAGTATAAACCAATACGAGGGTCAGGATAATCATGGCAATTGCGGTGACCCAGGCGACGATGTTAAACGTAAGCGTATTCACATGCTCGCCCATCAAATCCCGCCGGTTGACGAGTAGCAGAATGAAGATGACCACGACGGGGAGCCAAATACCGTTCCCGACCTGCGAAAAGATGAAAATCTTCCAGATCGGGACGTGCGGAATCAGGATGATCCCAGCGCCGACGGCAATCAGGACTGTATAAAGGCCATAGAAAATTTTCGCATCCTTGAATTTGTGGTCGATGCCGGCTTCAAAACCCAGACCTTCGCAGATGACATGGGCCGTCGAAAGCGGCAAAATCGAGGCGGCGAAGAGCGAAGCGTTCAACAGACCGAAGGCGAAAGTAAATCCCGCCCATTTGCCTGCCAGCGGGATCAAAGCCTTGGCCGCCTGCACGGCATCGGTGATGTCGCGCTGGCCGGAAACCCACAAGGTCGCAGCCGTGGCCACGATGATGAAAAATACGATGACCATGCAACTGATGCTGCCAACTAACACATCGGCGCGCGCTTGCGGATAGTTGCGGGGGCCGACTTTCTTCTCAACGAACCCGGCCTGGAGGTAGAAAAACTGCCACGGCGCAATGGTGGTACCGACCAGCGCCGTCAGTGTAAGTAAATAGCCGGAATTAAATTGAAGGTTGGGAATGACGACGTGCTTGGCTGCCTCCAACCAATCTGGCTTTGCCAGTACGGCGGAAATGATGTACGTAACATAGAATCCGCACGCAATCAGGAAGATGACCTCGACTTGTCGATACGTTCCTCGAAGGACCAGAATCCAGACCAATAAAGCAGCGATGGGAACGGAAATGTATCTGCTGACGTGAAACATCTCCATGGAAGCCGCCACGCCGGCAAATTCCGCCACGACGTTTGCGAGGTCCACGAAGAACCCCGTGATCATCACAAAAAACGTCGGGCGGAAGCCGAATTCCTCGCGAATCAGATCGGACAGACCTTTGCCGGTTATGACCCCCATGCGCGCGCACATCTCTTCGGTCACGTAAAGCGCGATGGTCATGGGAATGAGCGACCACAGCAGCGCATAGCCGTACTGCGCTCCTGCTTGAGTATAAGTAGCGATACCGCCGGCATCGTTGTCGACATTCGAGGTAATCAGGCCCGGCCCGACAACCGCAAGCAACAGGGTTAAGCGGCGACGCAAGCCGCGAATCTTCTGTTGCAGATTCGTGCCCCGCGTCTGCAGGCCCTCCAGGCTCGATTTAAGGATTTCCCAGTTCATCCGCCGCTTCCAATAGGTACTTTATTTCTTCACCAGCCGTGAAACTACGTCGTCCACGGTGACTGTTCCGATCGGGCGTTTCTCCGCATCCACCACCGTAAGCATGCGCAGATTGTATTTGTCGAACAGCTCGAACACATCCTTTTCATCCGCGTCTCCGGCAATGCTGAGCAGCGGCTCGCTTCGAAGTTCCTTCATGGTCTGTTCCGGAACGGCGAGCAACAATCGCGCGATGGAGACCGTGCCGGAATACTCCGCCTTGCTGTCGAGCAGGACGATGGTATCCAGCTGGTCGAGATTCAATTCCTGACTCCGTATCCACGCCAGCACCTCTTCCCTTCCGGACCCTTCTCCAACAAACACAAATTGCGTGTTCATCATCCCGCCAGCCGTCGAAGGATCGAACGCCAGCAGTTCGCGCACTTCGTCCGCTTCTTGTCCCGGCATCTCTTCCAACAGCTCTTCCGAGGTTTCCTTCGGCAGGTCGGCCAGAAGGTCGGCAGCAGCGTCGGGTGCCATCTCTTCGAGAATGTCGGCAGCCTTCTCGGGGTCCAGCTTCTCGACGATCTGCGTGGTCAACCGTTCGTCGAGCTCCGCCAAGACGGCTGCGGCGGTCTCTTCATCGAGCGAGGCGATAATTCCCTGGCGCTCCGCCGCCGAAAGGTCTTCCATGATTTCGGCAAGGTCCGCCGGGTGCAGGTCTTCCAATTTTTCGTGCGTGATGCGCAGTTTTACCCGGCGAAGCGGGTCGGACTCGATCAGATTCACGAATTCCCAGCGGATGGCGCTTTGCGGCAGCTTGCGCTGCAGCTTGCGGATCATGCCCGGCGAGATTACCCCTTGCAGGAGCCTGCGCACGGCACCGGGCAGCCCCACATCGACTTGCGTGACCCGCAGCTCGACATTCCCGTTGGTCTTGAATTCCGTCAGATCCACATCGTTTACGCGAACGACTTTGCGGCCCCGCGTGTCAATGATCTGCTGGTCCATCAAATCCTTGCGCACCGCGAGCAATGACTCGTTCGGCTCATAAAGCTGCAGTGCCCGCTCACTGACGTTTAGCCTCACCGTGCCCGGGGCGAACGTGGCGACCTGATCGTGGCGGGCAATCAGCGGCTGGAAGCGGCCGCGCGAGATGAGAAAATGCGACAGCCGGCTGGTCGCCTGCGAGGGCTCGATGAAGAATTCGCGCACGCGCCCCACGAAGTTGCCCTGCGTGTCGTACGCTTGCGCCCCCATCAGTTCTGTGGCGTAGATTTCCATGTGCTTGCCTCAATACTGCGGCCCAGCCGGCTTGAATCCGCCGGAAGACGAATCGCACCGCAAATCCGCTAAACTTCACTCCTCGGGTACCAACAAAAAAGCCCGCAAACCGAAATCACCTCGGCTGCGGGCAAGTGCCTAAGAAAAATGGACTTACCGTTAGCCAGACGTGAACCCTCCCCACCCTACCGCCCTCGGGAGGCTTTGCGCCTCGCGCGACGCTGCCCAATCGCCCTTCCCAAGCCTCGCCCTTGTAGACCGCCTTTTGCTCGAGCGACTAGGGCCAGGTTCGAGTTCGTTGGACGCACTCATCGGAAGAGAATCCACCCTAAAGATCTCAGCCTACCTCGGCTGCAAAGCTACGAACCGCAAAATAGAGCAATTGCAGTGCCGTTCGACAGTTGCAAGTGCAGTGATAAGCCGGGCGCGTTTCAATGTCAAGAAAAGAATGGCCTTGTGAGTGATTTTTTTGAATTTTCTTTCTGATCTGGCTATCTCTTGGCGGCAAAGACCATGTCTCGAGGTTCCTTGCCGAGCCGGCGGCACTCTTCCACGTACAGAGCGAGATAACTCTTCAAGACGAAGTCTTGCCGGGAGAAGCCAAGCTCTTGCGCCGCTCGGTCGATCGCTGCTGACGGTCCTTCCAGCTCGACGAACGTTCCGATGGGTGTCTCATCGAGTTCAATGAGCAAGCCCTTCGCCCAGCTCAGTGCGGCGGGCAAGCGAAACGTCGTGCGGTATTTTTCATAGCGGAACCACCCTCGCATCCCCAGCCCTTCAAAGATCTTTGTGAGGAGGCTGGCATCGGCTACCTCGAGCTCAATTTCTTCGCGTACTTTGTGGCGATGGTTTTCTTGCGCGCTCGTGGACGGCGCCTTGCCCTCGACGATCGGCCTTTTGAACGTCAGCAAAACCCGCCTCTCCGGCGCTGCTTTACCCTTTTTCGATTTCGTTTCGGCCGCTTCCGTGCGAATCCGGAGTAGCTGTCCATGCTTGGCAAGACCGCCTTCGGGCGTGTCGAAAATAACATTCAATTCGTGCAAGCGGGCCGATCCGCCGCCCAGGGCGCGCGCACCCAGCCGCTTTAGGGTGCGCCGCAGAGCCTTTTCATCGCTGATCCTCAGCTTGATTTCGATTTCCCGCGCCATCTCGATCCGTTCTATCCGTCCGGCCCAGCGCTACGACTTTGTCCCGCCGCGGACTTCCGTTAGTATAGCGGACGAACGTGTTTCACCTTTGCTCAGCATGACCTGGCTAAATCCAGCGCAATGCCCGGCGCCCACCCCGCCGAGCGTACCAGATCAAGAGACACATGGACCTAGACGGCAAATCAACAGCACCGGCTTTTCTGAACGAGACGACTGGAGGTACTGCACCTTCGCCGCCGCTCGCGCGCCGCGAGCCGGTTGAGACCGTTTTGCATGGTGATCGCCGCGTCGACCATTATGCCTGGCTACGTCACAAAGAGAATCCTGAGGTCATCGCGTATCTTGAAGCGGAAAACGCGTACACCGACGCGATCTTGCGACCTACCGAACCTTTTCAGGAGGCCCTCTACCAGGAAATGCTCGGCCGCATTCTTCAGACGGACTTATCTGTCCCCTACGGCCTGCGCGGCTATCTCTATTTCACGTGTACGGAGGAAGGCAAACAGTATCCGGTTCATTGCCGCCGCATCAACTCGGACGGTTCGCTGGACGAGATGCTCTTGGACCTGAATCAGCTGGCGGCGGGCCACTCATTTCTGGGACTTGGCGCCTTCGAGGTAAGCAATGACAACCAGCTTCTCGCCTACGCTCTGGACACCACCGGTTTCCGGCAATATACCCTGCACATTAAGAATTTGTGGAGTGGCAGGGATTTTGCCGAGTCGATGGAGCGCGTGACGAGTGCGGCTTGGGCAGCGGACAATCGCACGCTGTTTTATACCGTCGAGGACGCAACCACGAAACGCTCTCACCGGCTCTATCGCCACGTGGCCGGATCCGCAGAGCCTGACACCCTGGTGTACGAAGAAACCGACGAGCGCTTCCGCATCGAAATCGAGCGCACCCGCAGCGGCGCGTTTCTTCTGCTCGTGATTGCGAGCCACACGACAAGCGAGGTGCGCTTCTTGCCTGCCGTGCAGCCGAACGGCGAGTTTCGCCTGATCGCCGCGCGCGAAGCGGACCACGAGTATTACGTGGACCATCATCCCAATCCGCTGACGCGAGAAAACCGCGGTGCGAACCCGAATGACGCGGGCGGCTACTTCTTCATCCGCACGAATTCGAACGGCCGGACATTTCGGCTTGTGTGCGCACCCGTAGCGGACCCACAGCGCGCAAAATGGCGAGAGATTGTCGCGAACCGTCCAGACGTGATGCTCGCCGGGGTCGCCGTGTTTCGATCCCACATCGTTCTTTCCGAGAGGGAGAGCGGGCTGCCTTATCTGCGGATTGTGGATCTCGGGGTCGAAGCACCCAATGCGCTTTCGGCCTCGCACCGAATCGAATTCGCGGAGCCTGCTTACAACGCGTCACTCGGAAGCAACCCCGAGTTCGATGCTCCGTTCGTGCGCTACCAGTATGAGTCCTTCGTCACGCCACGCTCTGTGTTCGACTACGATGTGCGCACACGCGAGCGCGTTCTTCGCAAAGAGCAGCCTGTGCTCGGCGGCTACGACGCCACTCAATATGTCAGCGAACGGCTTCACGCCAAGGCGGAGGACGGGGCCCGCGTGCCCATCTCGCTCGTCTATCGTAAGGACACGCCGCTGGACGGCTCCGCACCCTTGCTGCTCTATGGCTACGGCAGCTACGGCTACTCCATCGCTGTGAGTTTCAGTTCGAACCGCGTGAGCCTTCTCGATCGAGGCGTGATTTATGCCGTCGCGCACATTCGCGGCGGCGGAGAGCTGGGCAAACCGTGGCATGATGCGGGGCGGCTTCGTCACAAGCGCAACACGTTCACGGACTTCATCGCGGTCGCGGAACACCTTGTCAGGGAGCGTTACACTGCATCGCAGAATCTTGTGATGGAAGGTGGGAGCGCCGGTGGCCTGCTGTTGGGCGCTGTCGCGAATATGCGGCCGGATCTTTTTCGAACAGTGATTAGCCACGTGCCTTTTGTCGATGTGCTGAATACCATGCTTGACGCTTCGCTGCCGCTCACCGTCGGCGAGTATGAAGAATGGGGCGACCCGCGCATCGCGGAAGATTATTTTTATATGAAAAGCTATTGCCCCTACACGAATCTTGCCGCCAAGCCTTATCCGACGATGCTGGTGAAAACCGGCCTGAACGACAGCCAGGTGATGTTTTGGGAGCCTGCGAAATATGTGGCCAAATTGCGTACGTTGAAGACCGACGCGAACACGCTGCTCTTCAAAACAAACATGGGCGCGGGACACGGCGGGGCTTCGGGCCGTTACGATTATTTGCGGGAAATCGCGCTGGATTACGCTTTTCTTCTCACGGAACTGGGAATTCGAGAATGAGCGATGTACACAATTCCGGTAGGACCTTACGCCGCGATGTAGGGGCGCGATTTATCGTGCCCCTACGGTGCGGACACGGCGCCGGCTTCGGCGGGCATCCCGCCACGCTAGTAAAACCTCTGCTCGAAATTTGGTGAGCGATGAGCGAGCCGACCTCACCTTTGATGCAGCAGTATCACGCGATCAAGACGCGTTACCCGCACGCGCTGTTGCTCTTCCGCCTCGGCGATTTTTACGAACTCTTTTACGAAGACGCGATTCTGGCTTCGCGCGAACTGCAAATCACTCTGACTTCGCGTAACCGCGAGAAGGGCCAGCCCATCCCCATGTGCGGCGTCCCTTATCATGCCGCGGATGGCTACATCGCACGGCTCATCCGTGGCGGCTTCAAAATCGCGATTTGCGATCAGATGGAGTTGCCCGGGCCGGGCAAGAAACTGGTACGCCGTGAAGTCGTCCGCGTTATCACCCCTGGAACGGCCACTGACGGCTCGGTTCTGGACGCACGCGAAAATAATTATTTGGCGGCCGTCGCGAAGCACTCCTCCGGCTCGCCGATTGGCCTCGCGTTTGTGGACCTCTCGACTGGCGAATTTCAGTCCACGGAATTTTCAGGCGCCGGCGCGGACGAAGCTCTCCGCGACGAGTTGCAGCTTCTTCACCCGCGCGAAACGCTTCTTCCGCGGCCGCAGCAGCTTTTCGAGACCGCGAAGAGTTCCCTGCTGGAAGGAACGGGGGGCGTCGAAAGCCGTCTGGAAGACTGGATTTTTCAGCGCGACTACGCCGAGCGGATTCTGCGCGAACAGTTTAGCGTCGCGGAGCTCACGGGACTGGGTCTCGACGATCATCCGCAAGCGCTTTCGGCCGCCGGCGCGATCGTCCACTATCTGCGGGAGAACGCCGCTCGCGGCCCGGACGCGGTCGCGGGTTCCACGAGCACGCAACCACCCAGCGTCGAGGCCCTGCAGCACCTGGACCGCGTGCGCTACTACGAGCAGCACGAAACCCTGGTTCTCGATCCCGTCACCGTGCGCAATCTCGAGCTCATCACGCCGATTTTTACCGAGGAATCTAGCCGTGGCGGAACCGTGACTCTGGTTGCAGCTCTTGATGCGACCGTTACCGGCATGGGCGCGCGTCTTCTGCGTTCGTGGATTCTGCGGCCGCTTATCGATCGCGATGCTATCGAAGCGCGCCTCGAATCCGTCGCGCACCTGCTGCAGCAAACCGTGGTTCGCGGCGAAATCCGAAAGGAGTTGCGCGGCATCCAGGATCTTGAGCGGCTTACGAGCCGCATCACCTTGGGGCTTGCCTCCCCGCGGGAGCTTGTCGCGCTGCGGAAATCGCTGGTCCAGCTTCCGGTACTGAAGAATTTTGTGACGCCACCTCCGGTCGGCGGCAGCGCGCTCCTCCGGCATTTGCACGGCGAGATCGAAGAACTGACGGACGTCCGCGAGCGACTCGAGCGCGCCATCGCCGACGAGCCTCCTGCTCTAGCGACCGATCCCGGAATGATTCGCAGCGGTTACGACGCCGAGCTCGACGAACTACGCAACCTTAGCCAGCACAGCAAACAGATTATTGCCGCCATGGAAGAACGCGAACGCAAACGCACAGGTATCGCGTCTCTGAAGATTCGCTTCAATTCCATTTTTGGCTACTACATGGAGATTTCGAAACCCAATCTTCATCTCGCGCCCGCCGACTACGAGCGCAAACAAACGCTGGTTAACGCCGAAAGGTTCACGTCTCCCGAACTGAAAGAGTATGAGCGCAAGATTCTAGCCGCGGACGAGCGCATCCTCGAAATTGAGCGCCAACTGTTCGTGGAGATTCGTTCGAGCGTCGCTGCTCAGGCTGCCCGCCTTCGCCGCACAGCCGCCGCCGTCGCGCAGTTGGACGTGCTCACCTCATTCGCAAAGCTCGCCGCCGATCGCGGTTACGCGCGTCCGGAGTTCAACGCCACCGGGGAGTTGCTCATCGTTGGCGGCCGTCATCCGGTCATCGAAGAACTTCTTCGCCAGCGTGGCGAGCGTTTCGTTCCTAACGACCTTTGCTTCGATCCCGGACGCCAGCAGCTTCTGCTTATCACCGGGCCGAACATGGGCGGCAAATCCACCTATCTTCGTCAAGCCGCGCTGATTGTGCTGATGGCGCAGATGGGCTCGTTTGTTTCTGCCCGGCAGGCGAAACTTCCCGTTACCGACCGCATTTTTACGCGCATCGGCGCCAGCGACAATCTGGCGCGCGGGCGCTCCACGTTTCTCGTGGAGATGAGCGAAGTCGCCGCCATCCTGCATCACGCCACACCGTCCAGTCTCGTTCTTCTCGATGAAGTCGGACGCGGCACTGCGACGTTTGACGGGCTTTCCATTGCCTGGGCTGTGGTTGAACATTTGCAGAAGCACACTCGCGCGCGCACGCTTTTCGCTACGCACTATCACGAGCTCACGGAGCTCGCCGATCTCCTCACCGGCGTGCAAAACGTTCACGTCTCGGTCAAAGAGACGCCCAACGAAATTATTTTCTTGCGCCGCGTCGAACCTGGCAGCGCCGATAAGAGCTACGGGATTGAAGTTGCCCGCCTCGCTGGCCTCCCCCGCAGCGTGATCGAAAGAGCCCGTGAAGTCCTGAAGAAACACGAGCAGAGCGAGCACGTACTCAGCGAAACGCTTTCGCCTGGCGCTCTCGATGATCCAGCGGCAATCTCGGCGGATGCTCCGGCGGGTTCCGCGGCCTCTTCGCCGCACCGCCGCAACGGCCACCAGGAAGTTCTGTTCACCGCGCTCGACCGCGCCGTTCTCGATAAACTTCGCGGCGCTGACCTCGATCAGCTCAAGCCTCTCGATGCGCTAAATCTGTTGGCAGAACTTAAAAAGCAAATTTCGTAGTGCATGTGACCTGCGCGGGCGGGGCAAGCCCCGCCCCTACAGAATGTTGGGTGTAGGCGCGTTGCGTGCGTTCACTCTTTATGCGCACGCTCGTTTCTCCGCTCTGTGTTCTCTGTGTCCTCTGTGTTTAAATCCAATCACAGACGATGGCCTCCAAATCCATGCTCGTTCTCGGCCTCATGTCCGGGACCTCCGCGGACGGTATCGACGTCGCGATCGCCCGCGTCTCCGGCGCACCGCCTGATCTTCACGCAAAGCTTCTCGATCACACTTCGCGCAAATTTCCGCCCGCTCTACGCGAAGAAATTCTTCGCGTCGCCGAACAGCGCCCCATCACCGCTGGCGAACTTAGCCAGTTGAATTTTCGTTTGGGAGAAGTTTTCGCCGAAGCCGCTCTCGCTGCATGCCGCAAGTTTCGCGTCTCTCCAAAGCGCATCGCGCTCATTGGCAGCCACGGACAGACCATTTTTCATCAAGGCAAGCCCGCGCCCTATCTCGGACGTCCCACAGTTTCGACGCTGCAAATCGGCGAGCCATCCGTTATCGCCGCTCGCACCGGGATCACCACCGTCGGCGATTTTCGCCCCGCCGATATCGCTCTCGGCGGCCAGGGCGCGCCGCTCGTGCCTTACGCCGACTATCTTCTCTATAGGCACGAGAAATTCGGTCGCGTCTCACTAAATCTCGGCGGAATCGCGAACATCACCGTCATTCCTGCCGCGGCAAAGCCGAATCAAGTCTTCGCCTTCGACACGGGCCCCGCCAACATGCTCATCGACGCCCTCGTCTCTCATTTCACGCACGGCCGTCAGCGTTTCGACAAAAACGCTCGCATCGCTCAAGCCGGCCGCCCGATCCCGGCGCTTCTCGACGAACTGATGCGCGATCCTTATTTAAAACTCGCTCCTCCCAAATCCACCGGCCGCGAATACTACGGCCACGCCTACCTGAAAAAGGTTCTCGCGCTGGGCAAAAAACATCGCGCCAAACCCGCCGATCTCATCCGCGCCGCCACAATTTTCACCGCGCTCTCTATCGTGGACGCGCTGAACCGTTTCGTTCTTCCCAAAACAAAAATCCATCAACTCATCGTGTCCGGCGGTGGCGCAAAGAATCCCATTCTCCTCGCGCAGCTTTCCGCGGCTCTCAGCGTTCCGCAGGCAATTCAAGTAAAGGCCGGCCTCTCATCTTCGACTGTAGGGGCACGATATATCGTGCCCCTACGTGGCAAGGCGCGTAAGTTGTCTGCGATCGAGGTTTTGTCCTCTTCACAACTCGGCATTCCGGAAGATGCAAAAGAGGCCTTCGCCTTCGCGCTGATGGCCTATGAAACTTTCCATCGGCGCCCAAGCAATCTACCATCCGCTACCGGTGCCCGCGGTCCTGCTATTCTCGGTAAAATCTCCTATGCCCCGCCCCGATAAAGCCCAGCTCTCTCGGCGAACTCCAACTCTCTCCCACCGGAAACTGCGATTTTCTCGTTTCACTGGGCCGGTCAACCAGAACGCCGGTCGCGTTTGACACTAATTAGCCCATGCCCATCAAGGCAGCCCGCTGGCGCGAAGGCCCTCTGTGTATTGGCGGTTGATTCTGGGCTGGATGAACCAGATGCCAATTGGGAAGAACCAGATTAAGAAAAACGCGGCAGCGTAATCGTTGAACGACGCTGGCTTGCACGTTTCTGCTAGAACGAGACTCTTGGAAACAAAGTACAAGAGGTAAAACATACAGAACATGGCAAAAAAGTGCAGGGGGAAAATGGCTAAGAGTAGTACTGCGTTTGAGGCTCTAAATACCCAGATAAAAAATAGTACGTAAATTGCAGGATACACCAGCGCGAATCGAAAGAAGCCAGCCTTCAGTCTAAGCGCGGGGGACACTCTTAAGCTCAGGAAGGTACCTATAGTCCAATACCAACCCAGAAGGCAGTACATCGTCAATACAGTCACGATTCCAAACCCAACAGGAACCTCCAAAAATTGGTTGGGATTTTCCATACTCTGCATGAGCGATATCGTAGCCACAATCTCGCCTACGATACCAAGGCCGATGACGAGAGCAAAGACCTGCCAAGATTTGGCGCGAAGAAAGAAAACGGTGATTGCGTTCATGTTTTCCGATTGTCGAGACTCCTAGAGAAGTTACTTCAGCGCCTTCTCGATCTCCGCCACGGGAATCGCGCCCTCGCGAATAATCTTCCACGCTCCGCCATGCACATGGACGATAGTCGATCCCAGTGTCGCTCCAGTTTCTCCGCCATCCAGGATCAGCGGCAGTCGGCCGCCAAGCTGCTTCACTAACTGCTCCGCGTTCGAACACGACGGAAATCCCGAAATGTTCGCGCTAGTCCCCGTAATCGGCCCGTCAAACTCCTCGATCAACCTGCGCGCCACGTCGCTCTTCGGCCAGCGCAAGGCCACTTTTCCCGTGTTAGCCGTAACTTTCAGCGGCAGGCGGTTTGCTGCATCCACGACTAGTGTCAGCGCGCCCGGCCAAAATTCCTGCGCCAGCCGCAGAAAAATCTGCGGCACTTCGCGCGCCAATTGCATGGCCTGCTCGAGCGAACGCACCAAAATCGGCAGCGCGCGCGTCTCCGGGCGCCCCTTCACCCTATAAATTTCATCCACCGCGGCGAGATTAAACGGGTCAGCAGCCAACCCGTAAAACGTGTCGGTAGGAATGGCGACCACACTTCCCCGCGTAAGAAAGTCCGCCGCGTAACGCAGCACTTCCGGTTCCGGGTTTTGCGCATTCACGCGCAACAGTTCTGCCGGCAATTTTTTGGCCTTTGGCGAAGCCGTAATCCCGCGCCCTGGCGCTTCGCCCTCAATTTCAATCAATCCGGCGAAGCTAACACACCCACCTACCTCATGCAATAAGAGCCTGCCGGAGAGGTCCCCTTGGAAACATCAGACGCCCTTACAGAGCCCCGCACGCCGCGGCACAGCGCCAGGATTCCTCTCCGTAACTTGAACACTGACCCGGGCATCAAATTTACAGTGATTCCCTTCTCCATTCTCGATCTTTCGCCTGTTCCTCAAGGCGCGACTGCCGCCGCAGCGCTGCGCAACTCGCTAGATCTCGCGCAGCACGCGGAAGCCTGGGGCTACAACCGCTTTTGGCTGGCGGAGCACCACAACATGCCCGGCATCGCGAGCGCCGCCACATCGGTCGTCATCGGCTACGTGGCTGGAGGCACCAAGACCATCCGCGTCGGCTCCGGCGGAATCATGCTGCCCAATCATTCCCCGCTCGTCATAGCGGAGCAGTTCGGCACGCTCGCCTCGCTCTATCCGGACCGCATTGATCTGGGGCTCGGGCGCGCTCCCGGTACCGATCAAACCACCATGCGCGCGCTCCGCCGCAACGCCGCTTCTACTTCGGAAAATTTCCCGCAAGACGTTGAGGAGCTGCAATCCTATTTCGAGCCTGCGACGCCAGACCAAAGGATTCGTGCCGTTCCAGGAGCTGGCCTTCGCGTTCCCATTTGGCTGCTCGGCTCCAGCCTCTTTAGCGCCCAACTTGCGGCCGAGCTCGGCCTGCCCTTTGCCTTCGCCTCGCATTTCGCGCCCGCCGACATGATGCAGGCTATCGAACTCTATCGCGCGAATTTTAAGCCCTCCCGGCAACTCGACCGTCCCTACGTCATGCTGGGCTTGAACGTTATCGTCGCTGAAAGTGACGCCCAAGCGCGCTACCTGTTCAGCTCCGTCCAACAAGCCTTCACAAATCTTCGCCGCGGCACACCAGGCCAAATTCCGCCGCCGATCGGCGACATCGATGCCTACTGGTCACCCGCAGAAAAAGCCTCCGCCAGCATGACCCTTCTGGTCTCTGCCGTGGGCTCTCCCGAAACCGTCGAGCGCGGCATCCTCAAATTCATCGAAGTAACGCAACCCGACGAACTCATCACCACTGCCCATATCTATGACCACGCAGCTCGCCTCCGCTCCTTCGAACTCCTGGCAGAAATTCGCGTGCGTCTCGCATCTTCCGAGGTACAACAGGGCACACCCGCGATCTCCGCCGCAAGGCCAGTGTAGGGCTGCTTTCTGAAGCGGGCCACTTCCAGAGGACGCGACGGCTAACCTCTCGCACCCGAAATTTGCTACGCTCGCCTTAATGGCCACGCCCGACAAATCCGCCCGCAACCCTGCTCCCGCAGCCACGCCCGGGTTCCTTACCAGCCGCGACAATCGCTGGCTCAAGGAGTTCCGCATGGCGCTCCGTGGCGGCCTGCCCACGGAATCAGGCTCCGTCGGCGTCGAAGGCGTCCGATTGGTCGAAGAGGCTCTTCGTTCCGGCTGCCCCATCGAAGCCGTCCTGTTCAGCGAATCTGGCGAACGCCACCACGAACGCCTCGCTCCTTTCATCGGCCGTCCGGAAATGGCTTTTCCCACTCTGCGCACCACCGACCGCCTCTTTGAAGGCCTTGCCGACACCGAGCACCCACAAGGCGTTGCCGCGCTGGTGCATCCGCGCAGCTCGACTCTCGACGAATTGCTCAACGCGCCATCTCACGCGTGCTCTCCGCTTCTCGTGGTTCTGGCAGGTGTGCAGGACCCCGGCAATGTGGGAACGATTCTGCGCACCGCCGCGGCCTTCGGCGCGACAGGCGCGGTGACGGCTGCCTCGGGACAATCCGGTACCGCCAGCCCGTTTTCGCCGAAAGCTTTGCGCGCTTCCGCGGGTGCTGCGCTTCATCTACCCATTCTTCCAGGCATGTCGCTACCGATTCTTCTCGCTCAGCTAAAAATTGCGAACGTTCGTACCCTAGCCTCGTCGGCCCACGAACCGCCGCAAATCTCTTCTCCCCTTGTAGGGACGCAGCATGCTGCGCCCCACTCAAGCACAATCGCTCCGCTTCTCTCGCCGTGGGAAGTAAATTGGTGTGAACCGGTAGCCCTTCTCGTCGGCAACGAAGGCGCAGGCCTGCCCGAAGAGGTCGAACGCAACGCCGACACCCGCGTTCGCATCCCCATGGCCAGCGGCATCGAGTCGCTTAACGCCGCCGCAGCCGCAGCAGTCCTCTTCTACGAAGCCGCCCGTCAGCGCAATTCTTTATCGGAAAATACCGGGGCCCAATCGTGAGTCTTTTCTCAAAATTGCCGCAGCCTGCGTTCGAAGACTCGGCGCACCAGCCGCTGGCCGAACGCATGCGCCCGCGCACCCTCGATGAATTCATCGGCCAGGAAAAACTCCTCGGCCCAGGCAAATCGCTTCGCCAGCAAATCGAAAATGACGAAATCACCTCGATGCTCCTGTGGGGCCCTCCCGGCTGCGGCAAAACCACGCTTGCCCGCCTGATTGCCCGCCTCACGCGCTCGGAATTCGTTGCCTTCAGCGCAGTACTCACCGGCATCAAAGAAATCAAGGAAGTCATGGCCGCCTCCGAACATAAATCCCGCGGCGGGCAACGCACCATTGTCTTCGTCGACGAAGTCCATCGTTTCAACAAAGCCCAGCAGGACGCTTTTCTTCCCTACGTCGAAGCTGGCCACATCACCTTCATCGGCGCCACCACAGAAAATCCCTCGTTCGAAGTCATCTCCCCGCTGCTCTCACGCACCAAAGTCTACGTCCTCGATCCGCTCACCACGCCGCAAATCGTGGACCTCCTCAAACGTGCCATCATCGACAAGGAGCGTGGCCTGGGAAACGAAAACGTCGAAGCCAGCGACGACGTTTTATTGCGCATCGCTTCCTACGCCAACGGCGATGCCCGCTCCGCCTACAACACGCTCGATCTCGCCGCTCGCAGCGCGGGTGCCCCGCCCTCGGTTTCTGAGGGTGGGTCTTCGAAACAAATTACGCGCGAGCTCCTTGAAGACGTTCTCCAGCGCAAACTCCTCCGCTACGACAAAGCCGGCGAAGAGCATTTCAATCTCATCTCAGCTCTCCACAAATCCGTGCGCAACTCCGATCCCGACGCCGCTTTATACTGGCTCGCGCGCATGCTCGAATCCGGCGAAGATCCGCTCTACCTCGCCCGTCGCTTGGTCCGTATGGCCAGTGAAGACATCGGCCTCGCTGAACCCGGCGCCCTGGCCGTCAGCCTCGCGGCAAAGGATGCGTTCGATTTTCTTGGTGTACCCGAAGGCAATCTCGCCCTCGCCCAAGCCGCCGTCTATCTGGCGCTCGCGCCAAAATCCAATGCCGTTTACACTGCCTATGGCGAAGTCATCGATGATGTACACAAAACCGAAGCCGATCCCGTGCCCTTGCATCTCCGCAACGCCGTCACCGGCCTCATGAAAAATGTCGGCTACGGCGAAGGCTACAAATACGCCCACGATTTCGACGAAAAGCTCACGGACATGACCTGCCTCCCCGACAATCTCGCCAGCCGCACTTACTACAAGCCCACCGATCAGGGCTTCGAACAGCGCCTTCGCGCTCGCCTAGATGAAATTCGCAAGGTAAAATCACGTTCGGCATCCAATCTCTGAGGTCATCGCATGAAAAGGCTCGTCCTGCTATTCGCATGTTTGCTCCTCTGTCTCACCGCCTTGGCGAAGCACAAAGTGCCGAAGCGCCCGCGCATTCTCGGCATCGCCGGCGTCACCATTCTTGTTTCGGACGTAACCGAAGCGCGCAAGTTCTATCTAAAGCTCATTGATCCGACTCATTCTTGCGAGTATTGCCAGGCAGCACCTCCTCCATTCTTATTTCTCCCTAGCGGCCAGCGAATTAAGTTCGAAAAGGCGCCGGTTCCAGAGCCTGCGAACCTCCTCGCCGAAGTTTCCTTTCTTACGGACGACCTGGAGGGATTCAAGAAATATTTCAACTTCAACAAAGTCGACTTCAACGAGATCAAGAAGAAGCGCGGCGGAGAACTCATCCGCCTCGTGCTCACGGACCACGAGGGGCATCACATCTCGATTACGGACTCCTATCACCTGGCCAACGCGGAAGACGTGAATGCCGGTTTGCCCCCGGCAAATCCCTCCAATCCCGTTCGCATCATTCATGCAGGCTTCATCGTTAACAATCGCGAGGCCGTTGATCGCTTCTTTGTGGACGAACTTGGCTTCCGTCCTTATTGGCACGGCGGTATGACGGAAGAGAGAGACGACTGGGTCGCCTTGCAAGTTCCCGAAGGCACCGACTGGGTCGAATACATGCTAAATATCGCGCCCGATGCCAATAAGCACACGCGCGGCGTCATGAACCACATCTCTCTGGGCGTTCCGGACATCCACGCCATCGCCGACCAGGTCACGAAAGCCGGCATCAAACTCTCCGAACAGCCCAAGATTGGCCGCGACGGCAAATGGCAGCTCAACATCTACGATGCCGACGACACGCGCGTCGAATTCATGGAATTCAAGCCCGTTCAAAAACCCTGTTGCTCCGATTTCACGGGCCCGCATCCTGGTTCTCCACCTCCGTCGCAGGAACGTCCTTAGCCATCATGCATATTCGATTCCCAGGCGAATTCTCCCAACTTCCGCGCCTTTGCGCGCTGATTCTATTCGCGTTCAGCTGCATTTTTGTTCCGCAAGCACGCGCCCAGGATCTCGACAAGCCTCTTCAAAACATCGACGACGAAGTCACCGCCTTCTCCTTCGCTTCCGACGGGCGCATCGTTTATTCCGCCCGCCGCAACATTAAAACCAAAAAATACGACCTCCAGCACGACGACATTTGGCTTCAGGAAACCAACGGCAAGCGCCGCCGCCTTCTTCAAGGCGACAAATTCAACCGCAGCGACGCGCTTTTCTCCTACGCCGTCGATGCCTTCCACTGGTCTCCCAACGGCCACATGATTCTGGCCCAGCTTTTCACCACCAGCGTCGTCGATGAAGGCGGCCGCACCGCGGATTCCTCGATGACGCTCGCGCTCGAGGATAGCGGCAAAGAAATCCGCCTGGGCAAAGGCGAAAGCCTCATCAAGGACTGCTTCAACGCCACCTGGCTGCAGGACAATTCAACCATCGTCTACCTCAACGAAGAGATCAAGCCGCACATGCTCTTCTCTTTTCGCTACACCAACGTTTTGACCGGACCAGCCGGTCCCGCGTTCGAAGGCCGCACGTTCATCGACTCTGATCGCATCCCGCGCACCAACGCCGCCATCGCCGTTGAGCAAGACCGCACGCAATCCGGCCCTCCTCGACTCCAGCGCCTCGAACTTCTCGCGCAGGACGACAAGGAAATCGCCACGCTCGATGCCTACGCCGGCGGACTCTCCGTTTCGCCCAGCGGCCGCAGAGTGGCGTATTTCATCGACAGAGAAGTGCTGGAAATTCGCGATCTTGCCGCTCCCGATCACTACGTTCGACTCCGCGTAGGCCTGGGCGTTTTCCACTGGTCGCCCGATGAAAATCGCATCATGCTCAAGCGCGCCGTCGAAAGAAAATCCGGCGACCTCGTATGGATCACCATTCCCGAACTCCCCGCGCAAAAGCCCGGCAAAGACGTGCCCATTCTGCAACCGACGCCGCAGCCGCTACTGCACGGCCTCTCCATTCGCGAGTTCAACATCTCCCCCGACGGCCGCTTCCTGGCCGTTATCCTCCCCGGCAAACGCAACCTCGAGGTCTTCCCCCTCCCCATGTAGGGGCACGGCATGCCGTGCCCGTTCTTTCCCTCGACTCATCTGTTCGTCTGTCGCACTCATTTACTTCTCCCGCAAAATAAAAATCCCGCGCAAAACATCCGCGCGGGCCATTGAATTCTTCTTGCACCCCGTCACACTTCATCCCAACTGCTTCGCTCTCCTCCGATGCTCCATCAAAATGCACGCATCCTCCACCACAATCAATCCCGCCGCCCGCGCCCGCTCCGCCGCCTCCGCATTCTCAATTCCCAATTGCATCCAAACCACCTTGGCTCCAACGGCAATCGCGCTCTCCACGACGGGCGGCACATCTTCCGCGCGCCGAAACACGTCCACAATCTCTACCTTCTCCGGCACATCTTCCAAACGCGCGTAACTCTTCTCCCCCAGCACTTCCGTTTCGTTCGGATTCACTGGAATAATCTTGTATCCGACGTCCTTAATGTACTCCGCGACTTCATAGCTCGCGCGCGCCGGATTCGAAGACAACCCAACCACCGCAATCGTCTTATATTGTTTCAGGATTTCCAGAATCGGATCAGCCACAGCACTCATGCCGTCGGGCAACAATACTCTCATCGCGCCGCCAGTTGGCCCCGCCCCGCGCGCTTCGTTAAAACCTCCGCCATCGCCGCCAGGCACTCCCCATTTTCTTCCGCCGTCCCCACCGAAATGCGAATCGCCGCCGGAAATCCCATCCAACCGAGCGGCCGCACGATCACTCCCAGGTGCAGCAATTCGTCGCAAATCTCCTTCGCCTCCGGCCCGACTTCCATGAAAATAAAATTCGTCTCGCTCGGCACCGGGCGCAAGCCGAGCTGTGTTAAGCCGTCACTCAATCTTTTCCGCTCGATCGCATTCGTCTCAATGCACCGTGTGACGTGCTCCCGGTCATCAATCGCCGCCAGCGCCGCAGCCTGCGCCACTCCCGACGTGTTGAACGGCGTCTTCAGTTTGTTCATGGCCGCCAGCAAATCCGGGCTTCCAATCGCAAACCCGATGCGCATGCCCGCCAGCCCGTACACCTTGGAAAACGTCCGCAGAATCAGCAAATTCTTTCGCCGGCGAAAAATCTCTTCCGACTTCCGCCGGTTCAAGCTCGGCGCGTAATGGACATACGCTTCATCAAGCACCACCAGGACGGTCTCGGGCACGCGCCCAAGAAATTCCTCCAACGCCGACAGACAAAATGCTGTCCCTGTCGGATTGTTCGGATTCGCCAGATAAATCACGCGCGTCTTCGGCGTAATCGCCGCGGCCATCACCTCTAAATCAAACGCGAATTGTTTCTGCGGCACCAGCACCAACTCGGCCCCGCTCGCCCGGATCGCCACGGAAAACGGCGCATAACTCCCCTGCGATGTCATCCCCTGCAACCCTGGCCGCAAAAGCACCCGCGAAGCCAGGTCGATAATCTCGCTCGATCCCAATCCCACAAAAATCTCTTCCGCCGCGAGTCCCGTCCGCTCCGCGAGCGTCTCACGCAGCAAGTGCGACCCTCCGTCCGGATACCGGTTCGCATTTTCCAAAGCCAGCTTCGCCGCTTCCACCGCGCGCGGCGACGGCCCCAGCGGATTCTCATTCGAAGCCAGCTTCACCGCATGAATCTTCAGCTCGCGCTCGACTTCTTCGATCGGCCGCCCCGGCACATAAACGGGCAGCCCGCGAATGTAATCCGGTATCAACTCTTCCATCGTCCGCGTCATGTTCCCCAATTCCTACCCGCCGTCCTCTCGCCGCTCAACCGGCCCATGCCAACAAAGTGTCATTCCGAGCGTAGCGAGGAATCTGCTTTTTCTTCTCTGCGCCGACTCTGCGATCTCTGCGTCTCCCCGTTATCTTTTTCTTTCTTCTGCTTTCTTCGCATTTATTTTCGCATCTTGACACGTTCGTTGCGCGATCCCTGCAAGAGTCGTGCCTCACCAGCCAACCTCAGCCCTCTTCATCTCTTACTTCCAGTACCTCCTGTATCTCCTTTGCCTCCTTCTGCGTTAGCTGCTTTCTTCAACTGCTCGATCTCTTTCCCCGTCAACGCCCGAAATCTTCCCGGCTCCAGATCCAAAACCAGCGGCCCCATTCGCACTCGCCGAATCTTCTCGACCAAATGCCCTACCTTCTCGAACATTCTCCGAATCTGCCGGTTCCGCCCCTCGATCAAAACCACCTCGTACCACGGATTTTCCCCATCCTCGAACAACCGTATCTTCGCCGGAGAAGTTTTCACGCGCCGTCCATCCTCCAACTCAATCACAATCCCTGCCCGCAATCGCGCAATCCTCTTCTCATCCGGCTTTCCGCTCACTTTCACGAGATACGTCTTCGGAATGTGCGACCCGGCCTTCATCATTCGTTCCGCCAGCGCGCCGTCATTCGTCATCAACAGCAATCCCTCGCTCGCGTAATCCAGCCGCCCTACAGGATAAACTCGTCCCACGCTCTTCCCCAAAATCTGAACCACCGTCGGCCGCCCCTCCGGATCGCTAACGGTCGTCACATAACCCTTCGGCTTGTTCAACATAAAATAGAGCAACTTCTCCGGCCGCGCGATCGCCGCTCCATCAACGCAAATCACATCCTTTTCCAGATCGGCCTTCGTCCCCAATTCGCGCACAATCGCGCCGTTCAGCGTCACGCGCCCGCTCAAAATTATTTCTTCCGCCTTGCGCCGCGACGCCACACCGCAAGCCGCCATAATTTTCTGCAATCTTTCCTGCATGTCAGTGGTGGCGATTTCTTGAAGGCCGTTCTTCTCTGCGCTGTCTCTGTGGTCTCTGCGTCTGTGCGTTATCTTTTTCTCTTTCTTTTTCTTTTCTCGGAGGTTTCAAGCTCGCACGCAAAGCCGCGACTTCCTTTTCCGGCAGCAACCGATATCTGCCCCGCGGCAATCCCTCCACCGTCAAACTCGCCAGCCCAATCCTCATCAACTTCTCCACCGGATGCATTTCCTTCATCAACAGCCGCTTCAGCTCATCCTTCTTCGAATCCCGCATCGTCACTTCATACCAAAAATTCGCTGCCCGCCCGCGCGTAGCGTCCGGCTGACGCACCGTCTTCATCTTCAACCCAATTTCTTTCCCAATCCGATCGAGGTCCGCCAAAGTCAGCATCCCCTTCACCTTGACGTGATACACCTGCTCGATCTGCGCCCAGTTCTTCAACATCTCCGCCGCCAAATCACCGTCGTTCGTCAAAAACACGAGCCCCGACGCCCCATACTCCAAATTCCCCACCGGAAATACGCGCTCTGGCAACCCTCGCAAACAATTCCGCAAAGTCTTTCGCCCTTCCGGATCAGCCATCGCCGAAACCACTTCCGGCGGCTTATGCAACGCCAAATAGATATTCCTCTGCGCCGCCGTCCCAACCCCGACGGTCCGCCCCGCCGCAACAATCTTGTCGGTCGCAGGATCGGCCTTCGTCCCCAACTCCCGCACCACGACGCCGTTCACGCGCACTTGTCCGCTCAAAATCAACTGCTCCGCATGCCTCCGCGAAGCAATCCCCGCCCGCCCAATAATCTTCTGCAATCTCTCTTGCATTTTGTCCTGTCTAAACTCGGCGCGCTTTTTTCCCGTAGGGGCACGGCATGCCGTGCCCTTCTTCCTCGTGCTAATCGTGGCGGCGGCCCATTCGACGAATGGGCCGCCATTCAGCCACTCGTAGCGAACTACCGCCCTCTCAGCTCTTCTTCAGCTCAATCCCTCCGTTCGTCGTTGCCACTTTCAATTCACGCCCGCCTCCGCCCACCGTGCCTGAAAGCTCCTTTGAGTTAAAACGCCCCTGCACGCTAATCGGAAAGTCCGTGTTAATCCCGCCATTGGTCGTCGCCGCATCCACTTTGAATTCCGCGGAAGCTGGCAGCGTGACATTTACGCTGCCATTCGTGGTCACTTCCTCCAACTCGCCGTTCCATTTCGCGTTGCCCATGGACACGCGCACTCCGCCATTGGTCGTCCTCGCCGAAGCCCACTCGCTCGTCGACACTTCCACGTCGCCGTTCGTTGTCGCTGCCTCCACCACGCTGTCCAGCCTAACGCAATGCACGGCCCCGTTCGTCGTCATCGCGTGGAGCCGCACGCCGCGCGGCACTTGCACGTCGAAGTTGATCTTCGCGTGATGCCCGCCCCAGCTCCACTTGTTGGACTCCGACGAAACGCCGCCGCGGTGGCACCGTCCAGGCGTCTTGTCCTTCGCATACACGGCGCAAATCGTTACGCCATCCGCGTACTCGACGACCTCGATGAACAACTCCCGGTCGTCATCGCTCCCTTTCCTCATGCCTTCTACACGCCCTGCATCCCCGGACGCCTTGCTCGCTCCGATCTCACCATTGGTATTGATGACTTCCAGCGTCTGCCCAGCCTTCAAGTTCCCTTGCCAATGAAAATCGCCCTCCGCGAAGACCGTGTGCTTTTCGCCTTGCGCCCGCGCGGGCACACCGGCCACCAGCGAAATCATCGCCGCACAAACCGCCCCAGGTATCCACCCTCGTACGAAAGTCTCTATCTTGTTCATGATTTCTCCCTCCTTAACGGTTCTCTGTTTCTTGAAGCGGCCTGCCGCCCTCATTCAGTACGGAGCCCGACCCACTTTGGTTCCCAAGAATCATGTGCACCAGATCGTGCCAACTGGCGGCGACGCAACCTCGCTGCGACAGCAAGATCGAAGTAATTCGGAGGGTGCCCCAGGTTCACGTTTTTTGAACCTGGCTCTTGCTTTTACTTTCTCGCTTGATGCTGCGGGCTTCTATTCCCCTGCCGCCGTCGATTTCACCACCGGCGGTGGCGGGTCCTCATCCAACTGCCCCGAAGGCATTCCCTCGCTTGTCGCCAGCGCCTCATGCTCGCGAAACGCTTCCGCCTTGGCAAGTTCCTCTTGCACGTGCGCGATAGCCTCGGACGCGCTGCTGTGCGAATGGTCGTCCGAGGTCATAACTTCGGTCGCAACTTCCTCGTTACTCTCGGAGGCCGCGTTCTCCGCGACGCCAACTTCGCCTCCACGATAGTCTTCGGCCGACGAAGGCGCCACTCCCTCATCGCTCCCCAACGCTTCGCGCGCCAGCGCCTCAAACTCCTTCAAGCTTGGCAACTCCTCCAAATCGCTCAAACCAAAGCGCATCAAAAATTCCTTCGAAGTTTTATAAAGGATCGGCCGCCCAATTACTTCCTTTCGCCCTGCCGTCGTAATCAACCGCTTGTCCAAAAGCGTGCTAATCACCCCCGAAGTATTCACTCCGCGAATCTCAGAAATTTCCGGCGAAGTCACCGGCTGCTTGTAAGCAATCACCGCAAGCGTTTCGAGCGCCGGCATCGTCAACCGTAGCGGCGGCCGCAAACTCTTGATAAATCTCCGCACCACATCATGCTGCTGCGGCTTCGTATACAACTTGTATCCGCCAGCCACCGCGCGAATCTCGATCCCGCGCTCTTCCGAGCCATAGCTCGCCACCAACTCATCGAGCGAAGCCTGCACGACAAGTTTCTCCTCGCCCAACGCCTTAGCCAGCTGTTCGATGGTCGCAGGCTCATCCGCCGCATAAATGATCGCTTCCAATGCAGCTTTTCGTTCTTCGTTCGTCATGAACAAACCCCTGTGGAAACTGATGAAGTAAAGGAAGCAAAGGAGGTAGAGGAAGTAAAGGAAAAACCCAACCCCTTCCCGCACATTCGATGTCCTCGAACACTCGGCACTTCTCTAAACATTCCTTCTCCTCGAAAACTTAAATCGCTGGATTCCGTTTCCTTTACTTCCTTTACCTCATTGACTTCCTCTACTTCGCTTATCTCACTACCGATATTCCTCATCAATTTGTTTTATCCCGCCCGCCTCATCAAAAATCACATCAAACGCCTTCCCCTTCTTCACCACGATCTCTCCAAACTGCTTCTCCTGCGCTAAACCCACCGCCTGCAACTTCACCATCTCCAAAACCGCCAAAAACGCCACAATCATCGCGTGCCGCGAAGGGCAAGCCTCAAAAAACTGAATTAAATTGACCGCGCTGTCCGCGCTCGCCAAAATCTGTGACCGCAACGCCGCAATCATCTGCGCCACCGTAAACTGCTCGTGCTGCAACTCAATTCGCGAGACTTCCTTGCGCCGCTCCAAAACCTGCTGAAACACTTTCACCAAATCGACGAGCGAAACGACCAGCTCGCCTTCGGTCCCCTCGTCGTTATAGAGCGACTTGTCCGGCTTCGACCAAACGTTCTCTTCAATCTGCTGCTTCTGATACAAAAGCTGCGCCGCATTCTTGAATTTCTCGTGCTCCACCAGCCGCTGCACCAACTCCGCCCGCGGATCGCCCTCCGGCCCCTCTTCCGCGCCCAAAGGATCAGGCGGCAAAAGCATCTTCGACTTGATATAAATCAGCGTCGCCGCCATATAAATAAAATCCGCCGACATGTCCACATTCAACTCTTCGAGCTTGTGCAAGTATTCCAGGTATTGCGCGGTGATCAGTGAAATCTGAATATCATGAATATTCATCTCCTGCTTCTTGATCAAATCAAGCAGCAGGTCCAGCGGCCCCTCATACAAAGGTATGTTCACCTTGTAAGCCGCATCCCGCGTCATCTTATTCCCCGGCGTCGCCATACCTAATTCATCTTTCCGTAGGGGCACGATACATCGTGCCCTTCTTTTCTTGTCTCGTCCTTGCGTCTCGGATTCTCTGCGTCCCACTCCCAGCGCATAGGATTCTCGGCCACATAACGGCTGGCATTTGCGTATTCTTGCCCGTTCCGTAATACGCGTTCAAAATAATTCCGCTGCCAAATCTCTGCGACGTGCATGCCCAATTCCTTGCCCGCCTGTCGGACCACTGCCGCTTTAAAGGTTCTAACAATTGTCGGAATCGACCCTTTAACAGGTTTCTGAAACCGTTCAGGCGATCTCGCTCCCTCATGCAAGGGCACGATATATCGTGCCCCTACACCCAAGGCGATAATGACATGCACATGATTCGGCATGACCACATATTCCTCAATGGAAGCGTGGGCAAAATGGTTCGGAATCTGGACCAAACACGCTCGCACTATTTTTCCAAGCTCACTCAATAAGACTTCACCATCCTTGATGCTCCCAAAAATCTCATTCCTTTCGGCCGTACAAATCGTGATGAAGTATCCGCCGGCCTCCCTATAGTCAGCCCCCGGCAACCGTATAGATCGTCGATGAAGCTCTTTCTTCTCCATGGTAGGGGCACGATACATCGTGCCCTCTTCACTTTCTTCTGTTCCTTCTCTTCCTTCCGCGAACTCTCCCTGCCGTCTCTATAGGTTCCTAATCTTTTTCCTGCACTCTTTACTTCCTTACTTCATCACTTCCGCCTTCTTCTTCTCCCAACCAAACACCGCTTCTCTCACCCGCTCCATCGTCTTCTTAGCTTCCACTCTTGCCTTCTTCGACCCTTCCTCAATCGTCTCGACCACACCCTTCGGATCCCGCTCCCACTTCACGCGCCGTTCCCTAACGGGCGCGATCCACTTAATCAAATTCTCCGCCATCGCCGCCTTGCACTCAATGCATCCAATCCCCGCCGTCGTGCACCCCTTCCGCACCCACTCCAACCGCCCCGGCTCGCCTGCCGAGAACAGTTTATGCCAGTCGTACACCGGACACACGTCCGGATTTCCCGGATCCGTCCGCCTCTTACGCGCCGGGTCCGTCACCATCACCTTCGTCTTCTTCCGTATCTCCTCATCCGTCTCGCTCAGCGTAATCGCATTCCCATAACTTTTCGACATCTTCCGTCCGTCCAGCCCAGGTATCCTCGGCGTCTTCGTCAGCATCACTCCAGGCTCTACCAGCGACGGTCTGTAAGGAAACAGATTCGCTAAATCGCCTAGTTTCGCGTGCAGGTTATCGACACCAATTTCGACTGCGACCTTCCTAACCTCACCTCTAAATTTGTCAGGGTCGTGTCGATCCCACGGTTGTATCCCGAGCAACCTTGAGGGCCTACGCGTAGCATTGTCATCGGCGAACAAAGCCGGATCGAGGTCAAGTCCGTAAAAAACCGAAAAGCGCCGCACAATCTCCCGGCTAAGCTCCACATGCGAAACCTGATCCTCCCCCACCGGCACGTAAAGCTGTGCTCCTTCTTTACCCGCGTCAGCGGGCGAGCTGTAAATCACAATGTCGGCCGTTTGCAAACACGGATACCCCAAAAACCCATAATTGTGCAGGTCCTTATCCTTCACCTGCTCCAACGCCTCTTTATACGTCGGCACCCTTTCGAGCCAACTCAACGGCGTCACCATTGACAGCAACAAATGCAACTCCGCATGCTCCGGCACCAATGACTGCTGAAAAATCACGGACTTAGACGGATCGAGCCCCGCCGCCAGATAATCCGTCATAATCTCAATCGTGTTCTGCGCCACCCCCGACGTGTCCGCATAGTCGCTCGTCAACGCATGCCAATCCGCAATAAAGTAAAAACACTCATACACCGGGTCATTTTGTAACCGCACCCAATTCTCGAGCGCCCCAAAGTAATGCCCAATATGCAGCCTCCCTGTAGGCCGCATCCCGCTCACTACGCGCTTTTTTTTGACGCTACTGTCTATGGTCAATCCTGGCTCCGAAAGGGGACGCGCTGAAGCACGCCCCTACATCATTTCCGTTACCTCAAAATCTCCCGGGCAATGATCGTCCTCTGGATCTCGCTCGTCCCCTCATAAATCGTAATCACGCGCGCGTCGCGGTACATCCGCTCGACGTCCGACTCGCGCGAATAGCCCGAGCTGCCATGAATCTGCACCGCCTTGGCCACCACCCGGTTCACCATCTCGCTGGCAAACAGCTTGGCCTTGGACGAGGCCGCACCCAGCTTCCCCGGATGCGTGTCCTTAAGCCACGCCGCATGATAGACGAGCCCGCGCGCCGCCTCGATCTCCGTCTGCATGTCCGCCAGCATCCACTGGATGGCCTGGAACTCGGCAATCGACTTCCCAAACGCCCGCCGCGCCTTGGCATGCTTCACGGACTCGTCGAGCGCCCCTTGCGCCAACCCGAGCGCCTGCGCCGCAATCCCAATGCGCCCGCCGTCCAAGGCGCTAAGCGCAATCTTCAACCCCTGCCCTTCTTCACCCAATCGGTTCTCGCGCGGCACTTCGCAATCGTTCAGCAGAATCTCAACGGCGGGGGTGCTCCGCTGACCCATCTTGTCCTCGTGCCGCCCGACCTTGAAGCCTGGAAACCCGGGCTCAACCAGAAATGCAGTTATGCCCTTGCCGCCTGCGTCCGGATCGGTTTTCGCAAACACAATGAACAGGCCAGCGACGTGGCCGTTCGAGACCCAGGTCTTCGTGCCATTCAACCGATAAACATCCCCGCTCGGCGCCCCAGCCACCACCGCGCGCGCCTGAATCCCCGCCGCGTCCGAACCGGCCGCCGGCTCCGTCAGACAAAACGAACCGAGAATTTCTCCCGTCGCAAGCCGCCGCAAATACTTTTTCTTCTGCTCTTCGGTCCCAAATTTCGTCAGCGGCACTTGCACTGCCGAATTCGTCACGCTCAGCGACGTGGCCATGGCCGCGTCCACGCGCGCCACTTCTTCGAGCATCAGCACATAAGAAAGCGTATCGAGCCCTGGACCGCCCCACTCTTCGGGAATCATCATCCCGCAGCAACCCAACTCCGCCAGTTTCTTGATTTCTTCGGCAGGAAAACGCTCTTCGCGGTCGCGCTGCTTCACCGAAGGCCGCACTTCCGCCTCCATGAATTGGCGAACCGTATCCCGTATCAGTTTTTGGTGGTCGTTAAGCGAAAAATCCATCAGTTGAATGTACGCGAGGTACGCAGAATGCTAACACACCTTCTCGACCACCCGTAGGGGCACAGCATGCTGTGCCCGTCTTCGACGCGATGCTAAACTGGAAACCGAACATGCGATTAAATGCACTCTCTCGCCTCATGCTTCCTGCCTGTCTTTTCCCGGCCTCTTTGTTTGCGCAAGCCGCGACGCCGCACCCGCAAACAGTTTCTTTGTGCGATCTTCTCAAAGACCCCAAAGCTTTTAGCGGAAAGAACATACAAATCCGGGGCGCCATAATCTCCGAGTTCGAAATTTTCAATATTGACGACGATTCGTGTGGCCGATCGAACCGTCCGGGCATCTGGCTTATGTTCGGTGGCGACGTGGACTGTCCCACGCCGTCTACTTGGAATGATGTGAATCGTCCGAAGGGCAAGAACGTAGAATTTAATGGCGTTGAATACCCGCTCGTAAAGGACAAGAATTTCTCGAAATTCCACGACGCGATAACCTTGCGCCATGATAAGAAGTCTGTCTACCGAATAACAGCTTCACTCGAAGGTACATTCTTCGCTGGCGATTCCGGGAATACGCTACCGGGATACGGCCACGTCGGCTGCTGCTACCTCTTCATCATTCACAAAATCAGCCAGGTCGACGTACAGAAGAAACCTACAGCTTAAATAATTCGCGCAGGCGTTTGGCTTGGACGCGGCTTACGGGGACTTCGGTGGACTTTTTGTCGTTCATTTTTAGGATGAAGGTGGAGTTGAACCACGGCACGACTTCCTTGATGTGCTGCGTGTTGACGAGGAACGAGCGGTGCGGGCGCCAGAACGATTCGGAATCGAGCGTGGCGTTCAGTTCTTCTAGGGTGCGGTAGTTTGACGAGCCTTCCACGTCACGCGTCACAACGACGATCGAGCCGCCGTCCACCGTCGCAAAAATCACATCGTCCGCGTTCACCAGCAGCAGCCGCTGCTGCGAGTTCACCAGGACTTTCACCTTTTGCGGCGCGCTCTTGGCGGCGCCGAGCTGGCTGACAAGCTGTTCGAGCCGCTCTGTCGTCGAAGTTTGCGTGTCCAGCATTTTTTTCGCGCGTTGAATGGCTTTGGAGATCCGCCCCTTGTCGAACGGTTTCAGCACGTAGTCCACGGCGTTTACATCGAAGGCCTGCACGGCGTACTGATCGAACGCCGTCGCAAACACCACGTGCGGCATTTTCATTTTGCGCTCGACCAATTTTTTCAGCACGCCGAAGCCGTCGAGCCCGGGCATTTGAACGTCCAGAAAAACAAGATCGGGGGAGTGTTCTTTGATCAGCGCCACGGCTTCCACGCCGTTTTTCCCTTGGCCAATCACGTTAATTTCGGGGAAGGCTTTCAGCAGAAATGCGAGTTCGTCCCGCGCGGGCTTTTCGTCATCCACGATGATGGTGTTGATCGGCATAGACCGCGAATCCAGGATGCCGGGCTAAAGCCCGGCGCTACGTCTCTTCAGCCCGGCCACTACAGTGTATGATATCGCCGGAGAAAACGTACGCACTATGCCTTCCAAAGCAGCCAGCCGCACCACGGCTAAAATCCTCCACAGCAAAATGATTTACCAGGGCCCGGTCTTCGGCCTTCGCCGGGATGAGATCATCGAGCCCAGCGGCCTGCGGGTTACGCGCGAAGTCATCACGCACCCCGGCTCCGTCGTCGTTCTCCCCGCGCTACCCGATGGACGCATTGTGATGATTCGCCAGTATCGACATGCCACGCGGCAATTTCTATGGGAACTCGTCGCCGGCCGCATCGACAAGGGTGAAAATCCCCGCCGCGCCGCTGCCCGCGAGCTGATTGAAGAAACCGGTTATCGCGCCAAGCGATTTCACGTGTTTCTCGACATTTTTCCCACGCCCGGTTTTCTCGAAGAGCGCATGTACATTCTTCTCGCAGAAGACCTGACTCTAGGAGAAGCCGAACCCGAAGAAGACGAGAAAATCACCTCAAAGGCTTTCACGCACGGCGAAATCGAACAGATGATTCGCCGCAACAAAATTCGCGACGCAAAATCCGTCGCAGGCATTTTGTATTATCTGCGCTTCCTCGTCCGCTCCTGATTCCGCGGGTTGACAGACCCGCGTCAATCTTCTAAACAGTTAATCCATGCCGCGACCAAAAAGCCACCTCCTGGCCCTTTGCCTGGGTGCCTTCCTGGTTCTGGGAACTCCTTCTTTAGCAGGAGACCGCAACCAGAATTGGATCGAAGTTCGCTCTCCGCACTTCATTGTGCTGAGCAACGCCGGTGAAAAAGACGGCCGCCACGTTGCGGCACAGTTTGAAAATATTCGCGCACTCTTTCATACGGTTTTTTCGAAGTCTCGCGTCGATCCGGGAAAGCCCACGATCATCTTTGCCCTGCGCAATGAAGACTCGTTGAAGATATTCCTCCCCAGCTATGGCACCAACCCGAACGCCAAGAAAATCGCCGGCCTCTTTATGGCGCGCCCGGATATGAACTTCGCGCTCGTGCGAATGGACGCCGCGAGCACGGCCGGGAACGAGTACCACACGCTCTACCACGAGTACACTCACTCGATTTTACGGATGAATTTTCGCGGCCTGCCACTCTGGCTCGATGAGGGCCTCGCGGAATTTTACGGAAGCACGCAGTTCGACAATCACAACGCCAGTTTCGGCATGGCGGACGCGAACCTTCTTCGCACGCTTCAGCGTGACAACCTGATCCCCATAGCCACGCTGGTCACCGTCGACACGTCCTCTCCGCTCTACAATGCGCGCGAACACTCGGGCATGTTCTATGCCGAATCGTGGGCTATCGTTCACTATTTCCTGCTGTCGCCGGACGCCAAGAAGGACGGCCTGCTCGATAAGTTTCTCGCGGCGCTTCAGTCGACCGACGACCCCATTGAAGCCGCCCGCCAATCCTTCGGAGACCTGAAGAAGCTTGCTGACAAGCTGGAATACTACGCGCGCCAGCCTACCTTTTACTTTGCCCATTTGCCGGTAGAGAGCGGTCTTTCCGAGAAGGACTTTTCTGCGCGCCCTCTTCCGCTGGCGGAAGCCCTGGCGCACGAGGCGAACTTTCTGATGCGCAACGGCAGCCAGAGCGACGCGCTGAACCTTTTACACCAGGCAGAAGACGCGGACCGCAACCTGCCCGCCCTGCATGAAGCGCTGGGCTACTATCATTTTTTGCGCGCGGACAATGAAAACGCGGAGAAGGAGTTCGACGAGGCCATTATGCTCGATCCCAAGAATGCCGCGTCCTACTATTACAAGGCACAAATTCTGTATCGCAAAAGTGGCTACTCCAAAGACTTGACGCCGATCATTTGCGCCTACCTGGAAAAGGCGGTTGAATTCGATCCCGACTTCGCGCCCGCGCACGATTTCCTGTCCATTGCCTACACGAAAGCGGACGAGACCAAGCCCAAATCCATCGCCGAAGCCAAGCGAGCCATCGAGCTCGAACCCGGTAACCTTGCCTACTTCGTCGATCTTGGCAGAGCTGCCCTCGCGAATGGAAAGACCGCGGACGCTCAGACCATCGCCGACCGCGCCCAAAAAGCGGCCACGACAGCCCGCGATCGCAGCATAGCGTCGAGTTTCGCAAAACGGGTCGCTTCGTTTAACGGCTCGCCAGATGTGAAATCCGTGGACAACATCACCGATACGCGACCACCGGCCGCCGGAGATGACGTTGTCACCCCGGCGGCCAGCAGCGCGACGGCGGAAGGGCAAATCACGGAACTGATCTGCGGGAAGCCGCCCGAGGTTTTGCTGACTCTTTCGACGGGCAAGGACCAGCTGCTCCTTCACGTTGCGGATATCGGCAAAATCGAGATTCAGGTGGCTGGTCAGGCTTCGAGCGCCACCGCAATGCCGTGCGGTCAATGGAGGGACCGAAAAGCCAAGGTGGCTTTTGATCCCACGACAAGCGGTAACGCGTCTGGAGAAGTGCGAAGCATAGCGTTCTTTTGAATAATTGCGAGCCTGGAGTCCAGCTTCCGAAGCGTCTACAGTGGCCACTGTCCCCGTCAACGCAACCGAGCAAGAGATGGATTCGCGCCGCTTAAGTGTGCAGGAAGGGCTACCCGTTCCGTTGCGAGTTCTCTTTGCCTCAACCATTTTTCTCGGAGCGTTTCTTCTCTTCTTGATCGAACCGCTCATCGCCAAATTAATTCTTCCCTGGTTCGGAGGATCGTCGGCCGTTTGGGCAACCTGTCTCGTTTTTTTTCAAACGGCTCTTCTTCTAGGTTATCTCTACGCCGACGCGACCATTCGCTATCTCACGCCAAGGCGACAATCTGTGCTTCACTTGGGCCTTCTTCTCGTCAGCCTTTTGTGGCTGCCTATCGCGCCACAAATGCTTTGGCGTGCTCATGTTCAAGTCGATCCAGCCTGGCGCATTTTGGGACTGCTCACGTTTTCTATCGGACTACCTTTCGTCCTGCTCAGCGCCACCAGCCCACTGGTCCAAACATGGTACGCGCGCCGAGGTTCCGGCCGTTCGCCGTATCACCTATTCGCTCTTTCCAATCTCGCTTCCCTGCTCGCTCTTCTGAGTTTTCCATTTCTGATCGAACCGCGTCTCTCTTCTCGCCAACAATCCATCCTCTGGACTACGGTGTACAGTCTCTTCGCGATCTGCTGCGCGCTCGCGGCTTGGCTGAGTCGCCGCGCCCAGCCGATTGCAGCCGCGCCGCAGGAACCGGTGCAAGAAGAAACGCCCCCCGCATTCAGCACCAAACTTTTATGGCTGAGTCTTTCCGCTTGCGGATCGATGATGCTTCTCGCTGTTACAAATCATCTTTCGGAAAACGTCGCGCCAGTGCCGCTCTTGTGGGTTGTTCCCCTCGCGCTCTATTTGCTTTCCTTTGCGTTGGTATTTGCCAAGCGACAGTTCTATTCGCGCTGGATGGTGACGCGGCTACTGGCAGTCGCGCTGGGAACGGCAGGCTATGCGATTTATGATGCTTCGATCACGCACGCCATTCAGATCAGTGTGCCGCTTTTCTGTTCCGCGCTTTTTGTTGTCTGTTTTTTCTGTCATGGCGAAGTCGTTCAACGAAAGCCCGCCGTGCGTTACCTTACGTCATTTTACTTAATCATTGCTCTTGGCGGCGCTCTTGGCGCGGTCTGCGTCGGCTTGCTCGCTCCGCATGTTCTTTCCGGAATTTATGAGTTTCCCATCGTTCTGCTGCTCGCGGCTATTCTGGGGAACATAGTGCTCTGGCACGAAGGATGGTCGGCGCGGATTTTCTGGCTCGGAGTGGCTGTTGCCATGTGCATTGTGCTGGTCATGAACGTTCGAACGACGCGGGAAGACACCGTCGCGATGATGCGCAGTTTCTATGGAACGCTCCGCATTCAGGAATTTAGGACGGGCCTCCAGTTGCCGTACCGGAGTTTGGTGCACGGAACGATTCAGCACGGCGCGCAATATCTTTCCTTTCCGGAGAATCGCAATCCCACGACGTACTACGGGAGAAGGTCGGGGGTGGGCCTCGCTTTGCGCTTTTGCTGCGATGGGCCGAAGCGGGTGGGAGTGATTGGCTTAGGTGCGGGAACGCTCGCAGCCTACGGAAAACCGGGAGATTCGTTCCGATTTTACGAGATCAATCCGCAAGTCGTTCAGATTGCGAATGGCTGGTTTACGTTTCTCAAGCAGAGCCCAGCAAAATCCGAAATCATTCTGGGAGATGCGCGATTATCGCTGGAGAGCGAACCATCACAGCAATTTGACGTGTTGGCGGTCGATGCTTTTTCCGGAGACGCCATCCCCGTCCATTTGCTCACCAAGGAAGCGTTTGCTGTTTACTTTCGGCACTTGAAACCGGGAGGCATTCTCGCGGTGCACACGTCGAACACATACCTGAACCTCGCGCCGGTGGTGAAACTGCTCGCCGAAGACGCCGATTATGCAACTCGGCTCATTGCGAGCGAAGACGATGGGACGATGATGGTTTCCTCTGCTGATTGGGTCCTGGTAACGCGGAATCAAGAGTTTTTGAACAAACCGGAAACGTTCACTGGCAGCCAAACCATCGAGGTCCCTTCGCGCCTGCGCCTCTGGACCGACGACTACAACAATCTCTTCGAGATTCTGCGCCCAGTGAGCTTCGCAAAACAGCCCTCCGGTAGTACCTAGGCATCTTTTGTTTGCGGGTTCATGCCCAAGAAACAAATGATTCACAATGTGAAACAGGAGTAGGCAAACCCTGTGTTCGCTTGGAGTTGCGAGTGCGCACCGGCATCTTTGCACAAACGCGAATAGCGGCGATTGAGACTGAATCGATTTTATAACCGAATAACGGTTGTTTTTTGGAAGCAAGGCATACGAATGCTCTCTTGACTGAATGCCTCATTCTGGTACACTCCGCGCAATTTATTCCAGGTGGCGGCTGCTTTCGTTTCAAATTAGCCGCCAGGAGAGACATCCAGGTCTTCATCAGGGAGGAGCATAGAGGTGCAAGGAACCGTAAAATGGTTTAATAACTCAAAAGGGTATGGCTTCATAGGGCGAGACGATGGTCCAGACGTTTTTGTTCATTATTCCGCGATCGTGGGTGATGGCTACCGCAGCTTGCAGGAAGGAGATACGGTAGAGTTCGAGATTGTCCAGGGACCGAAAGGACCCCAGGCAGCGAACGTGCAAAAGCCAGCGTAAAGTGAATCCGTGAGGTCTCATTCGGCCGGCAGGGATCGCCCCTCTGCCGGTTTTTTTTGTTCGAAGAGAGTGAATAGTTGGTAGTGAGTAGAGAAGTGTTGAAAACGATTTCGGAACTGCTAGTTAGGGAGCCACGAGCCGGCCAATTTGAAGACGGAAAAAGGCGTCCGCATCGGAGTGCATACAGACTTGGGCGTTGGGAGCGCCCGGTTCTTTGCGAGTGAAGCCTTTGTCATCGACGCGGATGTGCATGGGTTGGACGGGACAAATCTTTGGATTCAGGATGTAAGCGACCGTCACGGGATCGAACAGAGTAGGTGTTTGCTGCCCCCACTCGTGATAAAGCAGCGTCAAAGCATCCGTAAGCGGAGTTCCCTGCTTGAACAGAAAAGCGCGCATGGTCTCGTCCAGCTTCAGTTGCGTGGAATCGAGCGGCATTACATAGAGCGGCACGCCCGACAGAAAAAGTTTCTTGGCGGAGGGTATGTCGTTCACGATGTTCCACTCTGCGTCCGGCCCGCGTTCTGGACAGAACCAGAGCTCGCCATAACCGCATTCGATGGAACCGCCCATGATGACCACGCGTTTGAGCTTGAGGAAAGTTGCAGGATCCTTGTCGATGAGCGCACCGACGTTCATTAGCGGGCCGATGGCGATTAAGGTGATCTGACCGGGATAGCGGCGAATCTGATCGAGAATAAAGTCCACGGCGTTCGGATGAGAGGCTCTGGCGAAATGGCCGCCTTCTCCATAGCGCTTCTGGTTCATCACATTGGTGGTATGCGTCGGAGCGCCGGCGACGACTGGAATGTCGGAGCGGCCGGCTTCGCCAAGCAGGCGGTCCACAATCTTAGCTCTAGCTTCGGTGTCGCCGAAGGTCGTGCTAATGCCGAGAATCTCAAGCTCGGGACTTTTAAGAGCCAGAGCGATCGCGAAGGCGTCGTCGATGTCGTCGCCGATGTCGGTGTCGATGATGACTTTTTCGGGCGCCCCGGCTGACGGCGAATGGTTCTGCGCTCGCACCGTGGCTATGGGAACCACAAGCAGAGCCATCAACAGCGCAACGGTCGAAGAGCGCACGCAGCCTCCCAGTGAAGTTTTTCCAAACGCGAAACGCCGCGAGAAGATATTCGCGCGCCGCTTTTGTGCGGAGAGTCTACCGCACAGCAACCCTGACCGGGCGCGGATTTTAGGGAATTCCGGCTCGCGCGCCAGGAAGTTGCGGGTGCGGGAGGGTTCTCTGGCCTCAACCGCAAAGGCATCAACCGGACGGCGCGGATCGGAAAAAGTGTGAATCGGGCGGCGTGAAGAGAAAATAACCCATGGCGATGAGCAACAGCAAGTGCGGCACACCCGCGGAGAGCGAGTGCTCCGCGCCAATGTAAACGTGAATGGCGATCCATCCCATCAACAGCCAGCGCGCCCAATTGCGCCCCTTGAGCAGGAAGATTCCGGCCAGAACCGCGACGAGTTCAAAAAGTACGATCGCGATCATCCAAAAATCCAGCGTCCCTTTGATCAGTTGATAGATGAGGGCCGCAATCCCTACGGCAATGAACAGATAGCCGAGAAAGTTTACAGAGAAGGGGCGTTTCATACGCGTGAGCCGCCCGCGGCGGCTGCGACGTATTTTAGCGAAAAACCAGCCAGAAGATAACCCCCTGAGAATGCGGCCGTCGAAAGCAGCTGAGGAGACGAGGGACGCAGTCCACGCGCGTGCCTTTCGCGTGACACTGGCTTTATAATCCCTCCCATGGACAACAAACAGATCGCCCGCATCCTTCGCGAAACCGCGCATCTCCTGGAAATTGACGGGGCCATCATTGGCCGCTACCGCAGCTATGAAAAGGCCGCGGAGCTGATCGATGGGCTGCCGGAATCGATCGAGCAGCTCGTGACGCAGCCGGAAAAGCTGGAAGAGCTTCCCGGGATCGGCGAGCGCATGGTGGAACACCTTCAGGAAATCGTTAAGACGGGCGATTACGCGCTTCGCAAGAAGCTGCTTAAGAAATATCCGGCGACGATTCTGGATTTGCTGCAACTCCAATCGCTCGGCCCTAAGAAGGTGGCGTTTCTGTGGTCCAACTTCAAGGCGGCCACTGTCGCTGATGTAGAGAAAATCGCGAAGGAAGGAAAACTGCGCGACCTTCCGGGTTTTGGCGAGAAGAGCGAGCAAAATATTCTCAAAGCAATTGAAGTATTCAAGAAATCCTCGGGGCGGTTTCACATCGATACCGCGGAAGCTGCGGCTGCGGAGATCATCGCGCACATTAAAAAGGCAGGAAAGGCTGCGGAGGATGTAACTCCGGCAGGCTCCTTGCGGCGCGGCAAGGAGACGGTGGGCGACTTGGATCTGCTGCTGACGCTTGGGGCCGGCCATACCTCGCAAAAGCATGTAGATGCTCTGGCCAAACATATTCTCGAGTTTCCGGGCATCGATCAGACTTTGGCGCACGGTGAGAACAAGGTCAGCTTCACGCTGCAGAACGGATTGCAAGTCGATGTGCGGCTGCTGGAGAAGGAGAGTTTTGGCGCGGCGCTGCTCTATTTTACGGGATCGAAAGAGCACAACGTGGCATTGCGCGGGCGTGCCAACGACATGGGGTTGACCTTGAATGAGTACGCGCTGGCGACGCTCAAGGGTGAGAAGCCGGTTGCACGACGTACCGAGGAAGAGATTTACGCCAAGCTGAAGCTGGACTATATCCCGCCCGAGCTCCGCGAAAACACGGGTGAAATCGCCGCCGCTGAGGCGCACAAACTGCCCCACTTGATTGAGCTGAAGGACATGAAGGGCGACTTGCAGATGCACACGACGGCCAGCGATGGAAAGAACTCCATCGAGGAAATGGCCGAAGCCGCACGGAAGCTTGGACACCAGTACATCGCGATTACGGATCACTCGAAAGCCGTTACGGTTGCCAACGGACTGGACGAAAAGCGCATGGCCACGCACATCAAAGAGATTCACAAAGCAAGCGACAAGGGCCTGGGAATTCGCGTGCTGGCGGGGGCTGAGGTCGACATCATGAAGGACGGCTCGCTGGATTATTCGGATGAGCTGCTTGCGCAATTGGACGTCGTGGTTTGCTCAATTCACTCGTATTTCAATTTGGAGCGCGCCGCGATGACCGAGCGGATGCTCGCCGCCATTGAGAACCCCTATACGCAAATCATCGCCCATCCCACGGGGCGGCTGCTGTTGCGCCGGGATCCCATCGATTACGACATGGAGAAGATCCTGCAGGCCTGCGCAAAGCATGGTGTGGCCATGGAGTGCAATTCGTACCCGGACCGGCTGGATTTGAAGGACGTCTATCTGCGGATGTGCAAAGACCGCGGAGTGAAAGTGGTGATTTCGACGGACTCCCATACCGCGGCGAATCTGGCACTGATCCGGTACGGCGTAACGATGGCCCGCCGCGGGTGGCTGGAAAAGCGCGATGTGATCAATACGCTACCGACGGAACAGTTCCTTGCTGCGCTGCGACCAAAGCCGGGCGTGGCACGCAAGAAGCATGCGACCAAGGGCCAGAAGTGAGTTTGGAACAGTTCCCACTGAATTCACAAGGCTCAGCTCGGCTCCAGTGTAGGCTGATCCGACGACAAGGGTGTGGCTTGCGTCTATAGGACAGGTTAGGTCGTGGAATCGGCCCCAGCTGAGAATTGGAACATTTTGACCCTGGGTGTCGTACCTACTGTTAGAACGCCATACTTCGGAGGCTTTGAGCCATGAAACTGCATCCCAACTGCACGACAGTGCTTCGTTTGGGAATTATTGCTACGGCGGCCCTGATTGCCGCGGTGGCCTTTGTGCCACGCGCCAGGGCGACGGATTGGACCAAGAACTATACGGTCGCCGGGCGCGCCAATGTGCGAATTGATACGAATGATGGCAGCGTGCGCGTAAGTACCAGCGATTCCAAGGAAGTCCAGCTTAGCGTCCAGTATGAAGGGTATGAGTTGGATAAGACTCTTCACGTGGAGGCGCACCAGAATGGCGACCAGGTGGAGCTAGTCGCGCGAGTTACGGGACATTGGGGATTCTCGTGGGGCAACCATGGGCGGAGACTGAATATTGAAGTGCGCATGCCCAAAGACGCTGATTTAAATGCACATACGGGTGACGGCTCGGTGGAAGCCAGCTCCATCAATGGAAATATAACGATCCAGACGAGCGACGGTTCCATCAGGGCCAACACTCTGACAGGGACAATTGATCTTGAAAGCCATGACGGAAGCATCAACGTGGACACACTGAAAGGCGACATTCGCCTGCACACCGGGGATGGCTCGATTGAAGCGCGGCAGTTGGACGGTAAATTGGATGCTGGCAGCGGAGATGGCCACATCCGGATCGCGGGGCGCTTCGACGCACTGAACATCAAGACGGGTGATGGCAGCGTAGACACGCACGTTCTGCCAGGCTCGAAAATGGCGTCTAGCTGGAATATACGGACTGGAGACGGCAGCGTCGATCTATCCCTGCCAGGCGACTTCCAAGCGAACATTGACGCGAGCACTGGCGACGGGCATATCAGCGTGGGCTTGCCGGTAACTGTCGAGGGGACGTTCAGCAACTCGCAATTGCACGGCAAGATGAATGGCGGAGGCCAATCTTTGACCGTGCATACCGGGGATGGATCAATCCGTCTGAGCAAGGCGTAGGCGCCGGGCCAACCTTGCTTTTGAGCGCTGCCCATGGATGGCTGGTGGATGGCCTATCCGAAGGGGCGCTCTTGAAGGCGGTACTATTACTGGAAAAATGTGCCTTATAAGTGACACCTGTCCTCTTCTGGCGACGGAAAATTCGCGTCTCCAGAGTTATCTTGCTGAAAACACAGAGTTTGGTTTTGGAAGCTAACCTGCCCTTCTTTAGGCTGTCTTTGAAGGGGGTTCCCGTGGTCGTGGTCATTCTCGCCTTCGCAATGGTGGCTTTGGTTTCTATTACAATTGCCAGCTCCATCTCTGGCATAGCAGGGCGCCGCGGTTCCTAACGCCGTTCGCTGGCCGCAGGCAGCTGCCCTAATGTTGTACCGGTCATCGGTTATAGTTTCCGCCGGTTCAATTTCCACGAAAGTGTCTGCGGTCGCTCTTCCCTATCGGCGTTTTACCCGTTCTGGAGCATAATCAGTCGCTCAAGGACGAGTTCATGGCTTTCCGCTCACCTATCCGCTCAAATACGCCTCGAACGCCGCGTCTAATTGGTGCGACACAGCAGACGGGTGTGCTGGGCCTCACGCGTGCGCAGGGATGGGGGATTCTCTTTCTCGTCTACACAGTGCTGTTTGTGCTGTTCTTCGGATACCACTATCTCGACGATCTTTCCAGAGAGCGGCCTGGAACTTTTGGGGTTCGCTTTCTGGAGGAGTTCACCGGGGTCTACACAGTCTTCCTCCTTTTGCCGCTGGTCCTGCGCGTGGCCGACTTCTACTTATTCAAAGTTAAGGGATGGATCCGTCAGGTTGTGTTCCATCTCGTGGCGGCGGCAGGATTTTCATTTGTGCACACGAGTTTGATGGCGGTCAGCCGGTGGATTCTGGCTCCGCTGGTGGGCCTTGGAAGCTACGACTACGGGATTATGCGTTTCCGGTTTCCGATGGAGTTCTCGAACGATTTGATGGGATATACGGTAATCGTGCTGGTGTATTACTTCTTTGAACGATTACGGATTGCGCAGGCGCAGCAGCTTGCAGCGGCGGAATTACAGGCGAAACTCGCGCAGGCGCAGTTGGAGAATCTGCGATTGCAGCTGCAGCCGCATTTCTTGTTCAACACTTTGAACACGATTTCTTCAGTGATGTACGAGGATGTGCCGGCGGCCGACGCGATGTTGACGCACTTGAGCGAATTACTGCGATTGACGCTGCGGACGGCCAACTCGCACGAAATCCCGCTGGCGCAGGAGCTCGAGATTACGAGGCTCTACCTGCAAATCATGCAGAAGCGGTTTGAATCAAATCTGCGCGTGACTTACTCCGTGGATTCGGAGCTGGAGAATTCGCTCGTGCCGCAACTGATATTGCAACCGCTGGTGGAGAACTCTCTGAGGCATGGATTGAAGGATGGCGGAGCGGGTATTGATATAGCGATCGCCGCACGGCGGGAGAACGGGTCGTTGATTTTGCAGGTGGCCGACTCCGGGACGGGTTTTGGGGCGCAGGGCGGCGAGGCGGCGATGAATCGAGGAGTGGGGCTGGCCAATATAAGAGGCCGGTTGGAGCAGCTCTACGGGACCGAACAGGGCTTTGCAATTGCGAACCGGCCGGCGGGAGGCGCTGAAGTGACGCTGCGGGTTCCGTTTCATATGGAGGAAGAGCGTATTTAGCCGGTAGGTTAAATTCGCGTATGGCCACGGCGCTCTGACAGTTTTGCTAAGCCATTGGTTCTGTTTCGTTTCGGTTTAGTTGTGCGGGATCTTATCGTTATTTTGAACGGCGTCCCTGGGGTGCCAAGCGGTCAAACGTGGACCGAGTGGGCGGCGCAAGCCCCGCCCTTACAATGAGTTACGAGATGAGAGTTTATGGGCGAGATTTCCGGGGCTGGACATTAGTTGGGTGAAGGGCTTCCTTGAGCACACTTCAGATTCTGGTCGTGGATGACGAAGCGCCAGCTAGGCGCAAGATTCTAAGGCTGTTACGCGAGGAGCGGGACATTGAGGTGGTCGCGGAAGCAAGCGGGGCGGAATCCGCGATTGCGGCTATTGAGAAACACCGGCCCGACCTCGTGTTCCTCGACGTGCAGATGCCGGGGATGGATGGATTCGGAGTGGTTCGGGCGATCCCTGGGAAGATTATGCCTCGCGTTGTTTTTGTGACGGCGCACGACCAGTACGCTTTGCGGGCGTTCGAAGTGCACGCGTTTGACTATTTGCTGAAGCCTTTCGGCGAAGAGCGGTTTCGCACTGTGCTGCGGCGTGCGCGGGAGTTGAATGCACAGTCGAGCGATGGTTTTGGGGCACGCATTCAGGAACTTCTGAGTCAACTGCAGCGCGAGCGCTCTTTTCCGGACCGGTTGTTAGTGCACGAGAATGCGCGAGGGCATTTTGTACCCATCCGAGAAATATCATGGATTGAAGCTGATCGAAATTATTTGATATTGCATTGCGGGGCGAGGACGCACACGTTACGCGGAACTCTGGAATCGCTTGGAGGTACGCTCGATCCTAAGATTTTTGTGCGCATCAATCGCGGGAGCTTGGTTCGGCTAGATGCAATACGTGAATTGCTGCCGTGGTTTCACGGGGAGTACAAAGTGATCTTAAAGGATTCGACGGAATTGCGTTGGAGCCGGCGATACGTTAAGCAGCAGCCGGAGTTGTTGAAACTGAGCTAGCTTAAGGCGCGATGCAGCGTGAAAGGCCCACTTATCCCTGAGATGGGCCCGGTTGTCCCCCAGTGGTTTGCCGAGTACGGAGTCCTAGGCATAATCGTTCGAGAAATAACCTCCGAGTGGCGCTGAGAAAGCAGGTGGCAGCCTTGAACCGAAGAGAGTTTTTGAAGACGTCCGGGGCGGTATCACTTTCGCAGGTATGGCCGCGCAATCTGTTCGCTAGCAACGCGATTCGGCGAGTGCGTCCTTCCGACCCTGGCTGGCCCTCGAAGGAAGCATGGAAGCGGCTCAACGACGCAGTTGGCGGCAACCTGATTCCGGTCGAGTTCCCAATAAACGCATGCCTGTCCTCGTCAGAGAGCGCGGACTGCAAAGCTCTCTTAGCAAATGTTAGAAACCCTTACTACATTGGCGACAACCCCGGAATAACCCAAACCCTGGGCTGGGTTGACGCCTGGGAGACCAAGCCAAGCGTTTACGCCGTCGCTGCCAGAAACGCTGGTGACATCGCCGCCGCCGTGAATTTCGCACGCGAAAACAATTTGCGTCTCGTCGTAAAAGGGGGTGGCCACAGCTATCAAGGCACATCGAACGCACCCGATTCTCTCCTGATTTGGACACGTCATATGCATGACGTCGCCATCCAGGATGACTTTGTTGCAAGCGGCTGCAAGTCAGCTCCTCAGCGGGCCGTCACTGTCGGCTCTGGAACAATCTGGTTGCAAGCCTACGACGCCGTCACCACTAAGGCCTGGGCCTACGTTCAGGGCGGCGGCTGCACCACCGTCGGCGTCGCTGGACTCATTCAAAGCGGCGGGTTCGGCAGCTTCTCGAAGCATTACGGCATGGCCGCCGCTGGACTCCTAGAAGCCGAAGTCGTTACCGCCGACGGCAAAGTGCGAATCGCAAACGCTTGCACCAATTCGGATCTGTTCTGGGCTTTGAAAGGAGGCGGAGGTGGCACCTTCGGGGCAGTCAGCAAATTAACCCTGCGCGTGCGAGATCTTCCAGAGCTTGCCGGCGGCGCCAATTTTACCGTCAAAGCTTCCTCAGACGACGCCTATCGCCGCCTGATCCGCCATTTCGTTGGCTTCTACCGCGAAGCTCTCTTCAACGATCATTGGGGCGAACAAGCGCACTTCTCTCCAGACAACAAGCTCGAAGTCAAAATGGTTCATCTTGGACTGGACACGGAGGAATCGCGAAAAGTCTGGCAGCCGTTCTTCGATTGGCTGGCGCAGTCTTCCACCGCCTACACGATCGAAGCCGAGCCCGAAATCGGCAGCATGCCCTTCCGGCATTGGTGGGACGTGGACTGGAGCAAAGAACATCACCGTGACGCTTTCAGGGCAGACTCCCGTTCCAGCGCCAGTCCAATAAATGTTTGGTGGAACGGCGACGCCGGCCAGGTCGGCTGGGTCGTCTGGGGTTTCGAGTCGCTTTGGATGCCCGCATCGTTGCTGCAAGACGATTCTCAAGAAAAATTGGCCAACGCATTGTTCTCAGCTTCTCGTTTGAGGAAGGTCCAGCTTCAATTTAATAAGGGGCTCGCAGGTGCGCCTTCGGAAGCCATCGAGTCTGCCAAAGACACCGCAATGAATCCCGCGGTGTGCGGCGCCTTTGCTCTTGCCATTGTTGCCGCCGGCCAAGGCCCAGCGTATGCCGGAATTCCCAATCACGAGCCCGACGCCGCGAAGGGCCGCACAGCCGCGGACGCCGTGCACCGCTGCATGAACGAACTCCGCGCCGTTGCCTCCAACAGCGGAGCCTACGTCTCCGAAAGCAACTTCTTCGAGTCCGGCTTTGAGCAATCCTACTGGGGCACCAACCACGCACGGCTCGCACCGATCAAAAAGAAATACGACCCCGACGGCCTCTTCTTCGTCCACAACGGAGTCGGCTCAGAACAGTGGACTCCCGACGGCTTCACCAGGCTTTGAACTTGGGCAGTGTTCAAATCGGCCGGGAATTCACCGAAATTTCTGAATACTCAAGGAGAACCACGATGCAATGGGAAAAACCGGAATATTTTGAAATATCGCTGGCGTGCGAAATCAGCAGTTATGCGAACGCCCAACTAGGCGACTCGACGGCGCAAGCAGAAGGGATGCGAGACGGTCAAGCGAATGAAAGGCAGAAATAAGGAGACGGGGATGAGGATATTTTTCTTGGCGGCCTTCTTTGTATTCGCATCCGCAAAGATTTCCGCGCAAAAAGCACCTGACGCCGATTGGCCGTATTACGGACATGACGCTGGGGGAATGCGGTACTCGCCGCTGACACAGATCAATCGGGAGAATGTGAGCAGGCTCAAAGTCGCGTGGGTCTTTCATACGGGCGATATCCAAGAGAGCACCGGAGACAGAAAGCGGAGCGGGTTTGAAACTACGCCAATTCTTGTGGATGGCACTTTGTACATCACTACGCCGTTTAACCGGGTGATTGCGCTCGATCCGGCCACCGGAAAACAGCGGTGGGCTTACGACCCGCTGATCGATCGCACTCTGGATTATGGCGACGGCCTGGTCAACCGGGGTGCGAGCACATGGCTGGACTCGACGCGAGCTGCCGGGAAACCGTGCCGCAGGCGAATTTTTGAAGCCACGCAGGACGCCCGACTCATCGCCCTGGATGCGGCGACCGGAAAACCCTGCGCGGATTTTGGGAATGGGGGGCAGGTCAGCCTGCGGGAAGTGCCTGGTTATCTCGCCGGGTGGTATCACATGACTTCGCCGCCTGCGGTGATTGACGATATTGTAGTGGTGGGATCGGCGATTGATGATAACCATCGCGTGGACATGCCTGCGGGGGTGGTGCGGGCGTTCGATGCACGCACGGGGGCGTTACGCTGGAGTTGGGACCCCATTCCGCCAAATGTGGGCGATGGCAAGGAGAGAAATTCCGCGAATGCCTGGCGGAGTGGCGCGGCGAACGCTTGGTCAATCATGACGGTGGATTTGGAGCGCGATTTGGTGTTCGCGCCGACGGGCAGCGCCAGCCCGGATTACTACGGGGGATTGCGGCTCGGCGATAACAAATGGGCGAACTCCGTGGTGGCGCTGCACGCGAAGACAGGGAAAATCGCGTGGGGATTCCAGCTTGTGCATCACGATCTTTGGGATTACGACACGGCGTCGCCGCCGTTGCTGGCGACACTTACGCGCGGTGGAAAGAAAATTCCGGTCGTCATTCAAGGAAATAAGACTGGCTTTCTTTACGTGCTCAATCGCGAAACAGGTGAGCCTGTCTTCCCGGTGGAAGAACGGGGCGTCCCACAGAGCGACGTACCGGGCGAAGTGGCGTCACCAACGCAGCCGTTCCCTGTGGCACCGCCAGCGCTCGTTCCGCAGCAGCTTTCAGCGGAGGATGCTTGGGGGCCGACGCCAGAGGATCGCGAGACTTGCCGCAACTGGATCAAGGAGTATCGAAATGAAGGCATATTCACTCCGCCGAGCATCAGGGGCACACTGGCGGTGCCCGGAAACCTTGGCGGAATGACTTGGAGCGGATACGCTTTCGATCCGCAGCACAATCTGCTCATGGTTAATACCAACAATATTCCGGCGAGGGTCAGGCTCATTCCACGCGACAAAGTGAAATCCGACAATGAGGACGGCGATTACGGGCCGCAAACAGGGTCGCCTTACGGAATACTGCGAAGATTCGTGCAGTCGCCATCGGACTTACCGTGCAATACGCCACCGTGGGGCACGCTGGCTGCGGTGGATATGACGGACGGGAAAATTCGCTGGCAAGTTCCTTTGGGCACGATGCAGGACTTCGGTGGGACGCACGGCTCCTCCATTCCGCCGGGATCGATCAGCCTGGGTGGACCGATCGCGACGGCGGGAGGATTGATTTTTATTGCGGGGACGACCGATTCTGCGATTCGCGGCTTTGATGTGGAGACAGGGAAAGAACTTTGGAAGTGGCAACTGCCTGCCAGTGGCAATGCTACGCCGATGACGTATCGACTGCGTTCAAACGGCAAGCAATACCTGGTGATTGCGGCGGGCGGGCACCCGAAGATTACGGAAGAGGCGTTGAGTGATGCGCTGGTGGCGTTTACACTGCCTTAGACGTGCGAAGAATCGAACGTGGAGAGCATTAAACCGACGGTTTTGCAAAAACCCAAATGACAGATACAACCCTTCGGGCAGCCGACCCCGCATCCAAAGATCGATCTTTCCTGGCGGACGGGATGCTGATTGTTATCGCCATTGCGCTGGGCAAATTCCTGTTTCATTGCTACTTCAACAACCAGCGCGGATATTTTCGCGATGAATTCGATTACATGGCTTGCGGGAATCATCTGGCTTGGGGATATGTCGACCAGCCGCCGCTGATTCCCTTCTTGATTCACACTTGCCGCGCCGTATTGGGAGATTCGCTGCGCAGCGTCCGGTTTATTCCGGCGGTTGCTTCTTCCCTGCTGGTGGTGCAGACGGCCTTGCTGGCGCGTGAATTCGGCGGGCGGCGGTTTGCTTTGGTGCTGAGCGCGATCACCGTTCTTATCGCTCCACAATATCTCTCGAACGGAAGCCTGCTGACGACCAACTGCCTGGAACCAAATTTGTGGATAGGTTGTGCGTACTTCGCGGTGGTCGCGATCAAGCGGAACGACCCTCGGTATTGGCTTTGGTTCGGCATCGTGGCGGGGATAGGTTTGCAGGAGAAGTATTCGATCGCTGTGTTTGGGTTTGGGATGGTTGTTGGACTTTTGCTGACGCCGCAGCGCCGCGTGTTTTTGAATCCGTGGATTTGGCTCGGCGGGGTTGCGGCTTTTCTGATTTTCCTGCCAAACCTGCTCTGGAACATTCATAACCACTGGCCATTTGTGGAGTTGATGCACAACATTCGCGCCGACGGGCGCGACGTAGTGCTGCCTCTGCCACAGTTTTTCTTTCAGCAAATGCTGCTGATCGACCCTATCACTGCTCCGATCTGGATCAGGGGATTGATTGCGCTTTTCGTGTCGCGCGGCCTGAAGCCGTATCGGGTTCTAGGATGGGCTTATCTGGTCTGTTTTACGGTTTTCTTCGTTCTGCATGGCAAGAATTATTATCTGTCTCCGATTTATGCGATGTTGCTGGCGGTGGGAGCGGTGACGATCGAAGCGGCAATCGAGCGTAGAAAAATTGGAAGCGCAGAAGCGGAGAGTGCCCGGGTTGGTCCCAACCGGCTTGTTTGGCTGAAGCCAGTTATTGTGATTCTATTGCTGGCCAGCGGCGCGCACCTCGCTCCCCTCGCCGTGCCTATTCTTCCACCGGACAAGTTTCTTGCCTACCTGAGCTATTTGCCGATGAAGCCTCCGGTAATGGAGCATAGCCACGAACGAGCGCCTTTGCCGCAGTGGTATGCGGATCAGTTTGGATGGGAAGAGATTGTGGCGGAAACGGCAAAGGCCTATGCGCGGCTTTCGCCCGAGGAACGGCCGGGGTGCGGGATTTTTGCGCAGGACTATGGGCAGGCGGGCGCGGTGGACTTTCTGGGGCGGCGCTACGGGTTGCCGCCGGCGCTCAGCGGGCACCAGACTTACTGGCTTTGGGGACCGCGCGGCTATTCGGGGAATTGTTTGGTGGTGCTGGGGGATTCGCGGGAGCGGCTGGAGGGGTTTTTCGAGCACGTGGAGTATGTGGGGACTTCGGCGGACAATCCTTACGCGTTGGAGAAAGAGATCGCGGTTTATATCTGCCGAGGAGCGAAGTTCGGAACGTTGGAAAAAGTTTGGCCGCAGTTGAAGAAGTGGAGATAGGCGCGAATTCTATGGGCGGTGGAGGCCTGGACTGGTCGGGCACGGCATGCCGTGCCCCTACGAGAGAATTCCCGCGGAAGGATAGAGATTATGGACTGGAATAAGGCCATCGCGTACGCACAGCTGGTGAACGCGGCGTATGACGACTTCGAGGGGAAGGCGCCGGTTACGCCGGGGTACGATTCGGTCGCCACAATGTATGCGAACGACCTGGCGACGGACCGGAATCCTGGCCGAGGCGATACGCGCGTAAAGATAGGTTTGATTTTGCAAGCTCAGGCGAACGGCGATGTCGTTGTGGCCATTCGGGGGACGGAGGGTATCAAGGAGTGGGTGCAAGACGCACAATTTCTGGATGAAGCGTTCACATTCGTTGCCGGAGGCGGCCGCACGGAAGACGGCTTCACCGATATGTACAGATCGATGACCGTGGAGGAAGGAGCGGGTGCGCCAACCGTTGTGAAGTTTCTGGGGACATTTGCGTGGGAACAGGCTGTGAATTCGTTGACGATTTGCGGGCATAGTCTCGGCGGCGCGATTGCGACTTTGCTTACGCTGGATGTGGCGGCGAACGCGGCAGCTCCGTTCAATAATCCAACGGCCTATACCTATGCAAGCCCGCGCACGGGCAACCACGACTTCGTCGTGAAGTATCACGAGACGGTCACAACGACCTATCGCTTCGTGGACACCGTGGACTTGGTGCCAAAGTTGCCTGGAATTTTTCCTTACAGGCACGTCACGGATGCCATCAATATGGATTCGTTGACGCTGATTCCGCCGAGGGTGCGGCTGCAACCCAATCCGGTGTGCTGGCACATTCTCTCGAGCTATTTGTACTTGATGTCGCTGTATTCGGGGGGAGCGGTGCTGAAACCGGAAGCGGAATGCGCTCCGGTTGGCTTTATTCAGGACATTCTGGGGAAAATCGAGACGGACCTAAGCGATCAGAAGAGTATCGCGGACATGTTCACAGCATCGCCGCTCAGGAATATGGGCGGAACATTCTAGATCTGTCTCAGAACGATTAATGAGAGACGGATTGCGTTTGAGCATCACGGACGGATAAACTTCGGCCATCATGAAACAATTACTTGCGGTTTTCGTTTTCGCTGCGTCGTTTACTTTCCTGGCGCCAGATGGGCGCGGGCAGCAGCCCAAATCACTTTTTTACATGACGCGTGAACCAAAATCGGTTCGATCGTTTCTTGCGCATGCGGACAAGATCGACTTGCTGGTTCCTGCGTGGTATGGCGTAGATGCGGACGGACTTGTTTCTGGCGGGCCAAATCCGCTCGTGCTTGAGACCGCGAAGCAGCACCACGTTTCGGTGATGCCCATTGTGGCAAATGGCGATTTTGCGCAAGAGGATTTTCATAAATTGCTGAAAAATGCCGCGGCGAAGCAGAGCATGTACGCGGAACTCATTGGCGCTTGCAAGGAGAACGGGTACACAGGTTTCCAATTTGATTTTGAGAACGTGCATTGGACGGATCGCGACGCGCTTTCGGACATGGTGCGCGAGGCAGCGGCGGCGTTTCATCGCGAGGGCTTGCAACTGACTATCGCTACGGTGCCAAACGCTCCGGGCGAGCCTGGAGAGGGCGGCTTTTCGGCGTGGATTTATGAAAATTGGCGGGGGGCCTACGACCTCAAGGCGCTCGCTCAATCCGTTGATTTGATTTGCCTGATGACTTACGACCAGCATACGCGTTGGACGGCGCCCGGGCCGGTGGCGGGATGGGCGTGGACGACCGGCAACCTAGACTACGCGCTCAAATTTGTGCCTGCGCAAAAACTATCGCTGGGGATTCCGTTGTACGGATACCACTGGTTTGCGGGCACGCCCGTTAAATCTGACGACAAATCAGGAGATAAACCTAATCCTTCAGCGGAATACATTGGGACCGACGATGCAGTGGATCTGGCCAAGGCTTATGGCGGGCATATGGAGTGGGATTCCACGGATCGTGTGGCGTGGTTTTATTTTTATCGCGCGGACATGCGCGAATGGATTTTTTTTACGGACGCCCGGACTTTTCGCGAACGCTACACGCTTGTGAAGGAGCGCGGGCTTCAGGGATTTTGTTCCTGGGTGTTGGGCACGGAAGATCAGGCCATCTGGGATCAGCTACCTTCGCACAAGTAAATTTCCGTCCGAGACAGCTTAAGCGATTCACTGCAGGCAAGCTCGGACGGTACTAGTGACGGCGGCGAGGTTTTGTGCTTTAACATGAAGGTAGGGGGATGTCTTCCTCTTGGGGTTCCGTCCTTAGTTAGCCTCTCGCTTCCTCGTGAGAGTGTACGCCGGTAAGGTACCCCAATACAGACTTGGGTGGCCCCAGCTCCGCCCCGAAGACGTCGATCCTAGACGACAAGGGGGAAACGTGAAACACCACTATGCAATCGTCGTTCGCAGCAGTTTGTTTGCACTGTTTCTAATTCTTGTGGCGAAGAATTCGTTTGCCGCAACTCCCAACGAATTGGTCGTTAGCATTAGTCCCGCGGTGTGCCCGACCGCGAAGTACACGCACATCCAGGATGCGATTAATGCCGCTTCGCCAGGCGATGAGATTGTCATTTGCAACGGCATCTACGCGGAGCAGCTTTTGATCAATAAATCGCTGGACATCGAGGCAGATTTCGGCGCGTTCCTGGTGCCGGCTTCGATTCAGCAGAATGCGACGAGTTTGACGACGGGAGATGCGATTGCCGCGGCAGTGTTCGTAAGCGGGGCGACGAATGTCTCGATTACGGGATTGACGGTCGATGGAATCAACAATGGAATTGCGGAATGCGCGCCGGATTTGATTGGAGTTTACTTTCAGGATTCTTCGGGAAGCCTGCGGCACGCGACGGTCCGCAACTTCGCTCTCGCCACTTCTTTAAATGGATGCCAGAGCGGCACAGGCGTTTTTGTGGAAAGCGGCGGCGGCCAGAATTCGGACGTGGAGATTTCCGATTGTTCCATCCACGGATACCAGAAGAATGGAGTCACCGCGAACGAAACCGGAACGAACGCGAGAATTCACGATAACGTTGTTACCGGAGCCGGACCAACGACTGGCGCTGCGCAGAACGGCATCCAGATCGGGTTTTCCGCCTCGGGCGCCATTCACGGCAACACCGTGACGAACAATTTCTGGTCGCCTTGCAACGCCGCCGCGACATGCCAGGCCGTCGCGACAGCCATTTTGGTGACGGGATCGAACAATGTGCGAGTTGGAGAGAACACCGTTGGAATCGATCAGGTGGGTATCTTCATCGACGGAAATGACAACCACGTACACGGCAACACTGCGTTTTCCGCGAGCATCTTCGAGAATATTACCGTTTTGGGGAACGGCAATCGCGTTGAAGAGAACCGTGTGTTCAACGGCGGGGACGCAGACATTTTCGTTCAAGGCAACAACAACACGGTGATGGGCAATTTGATTACGGAAGCGCCAGTGGGAATCCTTGAGGCTACTGGATCGACGGGAAATATTTTCGCGGCGAACACATTCCATGGCGTGACGGTGAAGATTCAAGATCCGCCGACAAGCAATCTCAGTAAGAAAATAGCGGCTGACCGCCCGTAGTTGCAAGACGGCGCAGTCTATATCGTACTTGAAATGCGCATTGCCTCTCGGCTCCTGGGAAGCCATAACTGACGGGCTGTCTTGCCAGAGCCTTGTACAATTGAGTCTGTACAATGGATACGGACTGGCCCTGGTAAATGCCTGGCGCTAAATCACATTCTCGCGGCCTCTTATTGGTTGCGGCCTTCAAGCTTTTCAAGGGCTTCACGTTGCTTGCCGTCGCTATCGGCGCGCTGCACTTGCTGCACAGAGACGTGGCGAGCGTGGCCGACCAATGGGTCAACGCCTTTCGCGTAGATCCCCACAATCGATACATTCATTGGCTGCTCACAAAATTGTCGAGTGTCGATGACCGGAAATTAAGGGAACTCAGTGTAGGCACGTTCATATATGCCGCTGTTTTTCTGACCGAAGGAACGGGCCTCGCGTTTCGCAAACGCTGGGCCGAATATTTTACGACCATTACAACAGCTTCGTTCCTTCCGCTGGAGATTTACGAACTCATCCATCATGCGACAGTCGCGAAAAGCGTCGCACTGGTCCTGAACATCGCCGTGCTCGTTTATTTGGTGTGGGAGATTCGACGCCATCCAAAGGCGTGAGTGAAGTGTCCGGCTTACCGTGAGATGGAAATCACAAAGCGCGGCCAGCGGCCGCAGCCGAGGCCCAGGCCCACTGAAAATTGAAACCGCCTAAGTGACCGGTGACATCCACGACTTCGCCGATGAAAAATAGTCCAGGGACTTTGCGGCATTCCATCGTTTTGCTAGAGAGTTCGTCGGTGTCGACGCCACCTGCCGTGACCTCGGCTTTTTCGTAGCCTTCGGTGTCAACGGGGACGACAATCCACTCGTGCAGATCGCGTTCGAGCCAATCCAACGCCTCGTTGGTCCAGGTGGGCGGGGCGTGCAATTCGAGCCACCGTTCTGCAAAGCGCTTTGGCAGAACTCCGAGGAAAGCCGCGCGGGCGGCAGATAGGCTTCGGGTCTTGGCTGCGCGAAGGGATGAAATGACTTTGCGACCGGGAGCCAGGTCAATGAGAAGCGGCTTCCCTTTTTCCCAATAAGAAGAGATTTGAAGGATGGCCGGGCCGCTCAGACCACGATGCGTGAAGAGCATTTGTTCGCGAAACGATTGATGATCGGTGGACACAGAAACTGCCGCGGAAACGCCGGCCAGATCGCAGTACAGATTTTGTTCTCTTTTCGGCAGCACCAGCGGGACGAGCGCGGGTCTCGTTCTTACAATCTTCAGGCCGAATTGACGGGCAAGATCGTAGCCTTGGGCGGTCGCACCGATTTTGGGAATCGAGAGGCCGCCTGTGGCAACGACCAGGACTGGAGCGCGGAATTCTGTAGAGTCGGTGCGTACCACGAATTCGGTGGCGTGTTGAACTTCCTGGATTTTGGCATTTAGAAAGATTTCCACGCTAGCATCGCGGCACTCGGCTTCCAGCATGTTCGTGATGTCCTGCGCGGAACGGTCGCAGAAAAGCTGGCCGAGGGTTTTCTCGTGGTAGGGAATGCGATGCTTTTCGACCAGCGCGATGAAATCTGAGGGTGTGTAGCGGGCGAGCGCGGATTTCGCGAAGTGTTCATTAACACTGAGGAAATTCTCTGGGCGGCAATGGATATTAGTGAAGTTGCAGCGGCCGCCCCCGGAGATGAGGATTTTCTTGCCAATACGATCGGCACGCTCGAGAACGGCGACGCGGCGTCTGCGCTTGCCAGCCTCGACCGCGCAGAAGAGTCCCGCGGCGCCGGCCCCGAGAATGAGAGCGTCAAATTTGTGCGTCAGTTGAGCCAAGCTTTAAACGAGCCTCGTGGTTGCAAACTGTCCCTGCGTTCGTTCCTCAGGTTAAACTAAGAGCAGGAGAAGACCGAGAGAATTGCCACCGATCATCAGCGCCCAGGGACTGTCGAAAAGGTACGGGGTCGCTCCGCTATTCAAGAATATCTCGTTCACGGTATCCGAAGGGGACCGGATCGGCGTGATCGGTCCGAATGGATCGGGAAAATCGACGCTGCTGGAGATTCTGTGCGGAAAGACGAAGCCGGATAGCGGGGACGTCGCGGTACGCAAAGGCACGAGGCTGAGCTACGTCAAGCAAATCTCTGAATTTGCGGCAGGCGTAACGATTCAAGCGGTGATCGAGAACGCGCTGGATCGAGTTTCGGTGCCGCACCCGGAAAGAGCGGCGCGCTCGGCGGAGACGCTTGGGCGCGCGGGATTCACGGACTTGGAGATTCCGGCGGCGACATTATCCGGGGGATGGCGCAAGCGGCTAGCCATCGCCGAGGCCCTGGTGCAGGACCCGGACATTCTGTTGCTGGACGAGCCAACCAATCACCTGGATCTCGCGGGAATCGAGTGGCTGGAAAGACTTCTTCAGAGGGCTGCCTTCGCCAGCGTGGTGGTGAGCCACGATCGCTATTTTCTGGAAAATGTCACAAACGAGATGGTGGAGATCGACCGCGCGTATGAGGATGGCGCGCTGCGCGTAAAAGGAAACTACAGCACCTTCCTGGAAGCTAAAGAAGAACATTTGCATGCGCAACGGAACCGCCAGGAAGCGCTGGAAAACCGCGTGCACACAGAGATCGAATGGCTGCGCCGAGGCCCCAAGGCGCGCGCGACCAAGGCGAAGGCGCGCATCGACAAAGCTCATAAGATGATCGGCGACCTCGCCGAGATGAAAGCCAGGGGTGGCGTCAGCACCGCGCAAATCGATTTTTCCGCTAGCAACCGCCAGACCAAACAACTCATTGAACTCAATGGAGTGACCGGTGCGATCGGCGATCGCGTGCTGTTTGAGAATTTGAGCTTTACGGTGACTTCGGGGATGCGCGTGGGCCTCGTGGGGCCGAACGGCAGCGGGAAGACGACGCTGCTGCGACTGCTTCGGGGCGATCTGCAACCGGCGGCGGGAAAGATTCGCAAAGCGGATCCGCTGCGCATGGTTTATTTCGATCAAAACCGCGAGCTTGATCCTGATTTGCTCCTGCGGCGCGCGCTGGCGCCGGACAGCGATGCAGTCATTTATCAAGGTAACGTGGTTCATGTGGCTTCGTGGGCAGCCAGATTTTTATTTACGGGAGAAGACTTGAACCGGCGGGTTGGAAAGCTCTCCGGCGGAGAACGCGCTCGCGTGCTGATTGCTCAGCTGATGCTGCAGCCGGCAGACGTTTTGCTGCTGGACGAGCCGACGAACGATTTGGATATTCCGACGCTGGAAATTCTCGAAGAGAGTTTGCTGGACTTTCGTGGGGCGTTGGTTTTGGTGACGCACGATCGCTACATGCTGGACCGCGTCTCAACCATTGTTCTCGGATTCGACGGGTTGGGCGGAATCGAACGTTTTGCAGATTATTCGCAATGGGACGTTTGGCAGGAAGAGCAGCAGGGGGCGAACAACAAGCCGAATCTCCCTGAAACGGCCGTCCGCTCGCGAACGGCTACGGCTGGGGCGCCGCTCCTCACGCCGAAAAAGAAACTTTCGTATAAAGAGGCTCGCGAGCTCGAGAACATCGAACGGCGCATCGCCGAGGCCGAGCAGGAAGTTCACGCCCGACAAGCTGCGCTTCAAGATCCTGCCATCGTGAGCGATGGCCCGCGGCTTCACAGCGCTTCCCTTCAGCTCGACGAAGCACGAAAAAATGTGGACCAGCTCTATGCGCGATGGGCGGAACTCGACCACAAGCAGCGTTAGAGAACCTGGGATTGACAACTATGGAATCGCTGCCGCCAAGGCGGCAGCCACGACGTTTAATCCAGCTAAAATGTATTTGTGCAACGAAAGATTTTTTGGCTCACATTCTGCGGAATGGGATTGGTGGCGGATTTAGCGCTGCCCTTCTGGTGGGCCATGTTTGCGACCATTCCGATCGCTTACGCCAGCTGGTGGGTGGCCTACCGCAGCGACTGGTTTTAAGGGGCGATGGAGATGCTCAATTAGCGGGAACAAATACTTGCGAGCTTGAGAATTTTCAAGACAGGCGTTGCCGTGGAGCGGGCTCAATTCCTGATTCAGCTTTCCCAATCTGGCAGGCTTCCTACATTGGGAATGCAAGCGAACTGACAAATCGCAACTCCCGTGGTCTAAATAAGAAGCAAGATTAGAACCTTCCAAGAGCGATTCGCAGGTTACCTGTCGCGTTTCTCGATCGCTACAATTTGCCGAAGTGCCGCTGGCATTAACGACGTCTAGAGACCCCGGGCTGCGTTGATACCAGGAATCTGACCAAACCCGCGCATATTGAGGCCTTTTGGCGTTTTTTATGGTTGCCGCTTTTGCGGACCGGCTGCGAAAGTGCTACGGACACGCGGAGAATGAGCGCCGAGTGTTGCCAGCGCACTGGCAGCCATGGTGGCAAAAACGCACCTTCATTCCCTGCGGAACGGGACACGGGACTCCCGGGAAGCTCGCCACATCTTCCGATTAACCTTGAAATAGACGGTGCTGATGGCCCTAGTAGTGCTCCTCCTGTAGTTCATAACTGTGCCATGCCTCGCCGTGGTACACGGAGACCACTATGAAGATAGCCACTCTGGACCGCCGTTTGTCTCGTCGTCTCAGTCTAAAGACTCCGTTGCGCGTGCGCATCTGGAAATCCGCAGCGCCAGAAGAGAGCGCTGAATCACTCAATCTTTCAGAGAGCGGGGTTTACTTCGCCACAGACTCGGCAATTCGAGAAGGTGAAACCCTGGAGATTTTGCTCAACATGCCAGAGGAAATCACCGACGAACCTTCGACGGAATGGCGATACACAGGCCATGTGGTGCGCGTCGAGACTGTGGATTCGACGCGGGGCAAGTTGGGAGTGGGTGTGCAGTTTGATTGCTATGAAGTTTCGCGCAAGGAGATGCCAGCAGCAAGCTGAGACTGCGCATGCGGACCGGTGGCAAAAGCCATCTTCGCAGCCAGCATACAAAACCGGATGGAGAGCGCTGGCCAGGACCAGGAGGGTGCGATGCAAAGGCGAGCTTTGGTTGTGGACGATGAACCAGCAACATGCGAACTGATCCAAAAAGTGTTGTACGCCGCCGGCGTAGATGCGTTGACGCTAACGAGGAGCGTACAGGCCTCGAGTTTCCTCGAAGAAGGCAAGTTCGACATGGTGTTTTTCGACCTGCACATGGGATCTCCCGACGGGATAGAGCTTTCGCGGGAGATGCGACGGGCAGGATCCAATCGGACAACGCCAATCATCCTTCTCAGCGATGACCTGCGACCAAGCGCTATGTCGCAGGGATTTGCAGCCGGGGCAAGCTTTTTTCTCTATAAGCCAGTCGATAAAGAACGCCTGTTGAAGCTCGTCCGAGCCACTCAAGGACGAATGGACCACGAGAAGCGGCAAACGCGGCGCGTCCCGCTCCTGTCCAAAGTCCGGCTGCGATTTGGGTTCGACGAGATCCTGTGCGAAACGATCGATGTCAGTCTGGACGGAATACTTGTCAAGGCTGCTCGGACCGTTCCGGCGGGGACATCGGTGCAGGTAAGGATGGAACTGACGGAGAAGATGAAACCAGTTGTAGGTGCAGGTTCGGTTGTACGGGTTCTCAGCGGGAATCACATGGGGATTCATCTGGACCGGCTGCCCGTCGAGGAGAGCGCAAGATTGCAGGAGTTCCTCTTGCCAATGATTTTCCGAGATTAGGAGACAGCCGTGCATACGGTGGCGGCTTAAGCATCGAAAATAGCGCCCGCTGACAGACCTGAACCGTTCCGCGCCTCGATTCCGCAATGTTCTCCACACTGGGCTTCTTGTTGATCAGCTTTCTTTCCCTGCGCGCCGAGCGCCTTGCTTTCTCGTGAAGTTTTACCGTGGCGATTTGCAAATCTTTCTCTCTTCGCTCATCATTACTGGTTTGCTTGGGCAGTGGATATCCATCTGCTGCCCGCGTTATTGTTTGCAAATCTTTGCCATCGAGGAGTTGCATGGAAAAGCCTGCGAAAATCGCGCCGCCGAAGGGGAAACTCGGGATACTCACTCCTGGCATGGGCGCCGTCAGCACCACGTTCATGGCCGGAGTGGAATTGGTCCGCAAGGGCAAGTCGCAGCCGGTCGGCTCGGTGACTCAGCTCGGAACTATTCGGCTCGGCAAACGCACGGATGGACGCTCGCCGTTGGTCAAAAAGTTTGTGCCGCTGGCGGATTTGAAGGATTTGACGTTCGGCGGTTGGGATATTTTTAGGGACAACGCCTACCAATCCGCGGCAAACGCGGGCGTTTTGAATCCGCAAGACCTCGCAAAGGTGAAGACGTTCCTTTCCGGCATCAAACCCATGAAGGCCGCTTTCGATCATGAGTACGTCAAGATGATCGATGGCCCGAACATCAAGAAGGGCAAGAACAAATACGAACTAGCGCTAAAGATTAAGGAAGACATCGCGAATTATCGAAAGACCTCGCGAGTTTCGCGCCTGGTGATGTGCTGGTGCGGCTCGACGGAAGTTTTTGTTAAGCCTGAGGAAGTGCATTCGACGCCGGAGAAGTTCGTAGAGGCGATGAAGTCGAATCATCCGGCGATTGCGCCTTCCATGCTTTATGCATGGGCTGCGATTACAAGCGGGGTGCCGTTTGCCAATGGAGCGCCGAACCTTACGGTGGACATCCCGGCGATTCAAGAGCTTGCGCAGGAACACAGCGTCCCGATTTGCGGCAAGGACTTTAAGACCGGTCAGACGCTGATGAAGACTATCCTAGCTCCGGGCTTCAAGGCTCGCATGCTGGGACTCGATGGCTGGTTTTCGACAAACATTCTTGGCAACCGGGACGGGGAAGTTTTGGAGGATCCTGGCTCCTTCAAAACGAAAGAAGAATCAAAGCTCAGCGTGCTTGAGTACATCCTGCAGCCGCAACTTTACCCGATGCTCTACGGCAAGATGCACCATAAAGTGCGTATCAATTACTACCCGCCGCGCGGCGACAACAAAGAAGGCTGGGACAATATTGATATTTTCGGCTGGCTCGGCTATCCGATGCAGATCAAAGTAGATTTCCTCTGCCGCGACTCGATTCTTGCAGCGCCCATTGTTTTGGATCTGGTTTTGTTTCTGGACCTCGCGCAACGCGCGGGAATGAAGGGCATCCAGGAGTGGCTAAGTTTTTACTTCAAGTCGCCAATGACCGCTCCGGGCCTTTATCCCGAGCACGACCTGTTTATCCAGTCGATGAAGCTGAAAAATACGCTGCGCTGGATGATGGGCGAGGATTTGATTACGCACCTCGGGCAGGAGTATTACGATTAGCGGAGTTTTTTGCTTGCTGCGAGCGGACAAATTGTCCGGCTTCCCATTCATTTTTTCGATAGCGCGGAATAATTTTTCGATTTGACGCTTGCAAGACCGGCGCGATACCCTACGGGCCGATGAACAGCGCTTGTACGCCACGTATTTCTGCGCATTACCTAATTTCATCCTATTTCGAGGAGATTCATGTCGAACGAACTGCGTAATTTCCTTGCTCTTTCCTATGACGAACTCGAAGAGCTGAACCTGAATGCGAAAGAGCAGCGCAAGAACCGCATTGCCGCGCACAAAGTCCAGGAAGAGCGGATCAAATACCTGACGGACGAGAAGCGCATCAAGGCAATAACGGTGCTCTTCAGTGACCTCGAGGGCCGCTTGCACATGTTGGACTACGATAAAAAGTTCCTGATCAAAAGCTGGGACAACCTGACTTTTGATGGCTCCTCGATTCGCGGCTTCACGGCGCAGCGCGAGAGCGATTTGCGGCTGGCGATGGATTGGGGCGCGTTCTACTGGGGGCCGTCCGATGTTTTTGGGTCCGGTAAAGTGCTCGTGTTCGGCGAAGTGATCGACAAGGACGGTTCGCCCTATAAGGCGGACATCCGCGGCGTACTGAAAGGGTATGCGGCGGAGTTGTACAAGAAACAAGGGTATACGCTTAACGCCGCAAACGAAATCGAGGGCTTCCTTTTCAAGGGAGAAAACGCCGAGCGGCATTACCACGAAACGGGGAAATTTGAGTACGTCAACACCGGCGGGTACTACCATTCCCTTCCCGGAGATCCGCTGCGCACGTTTATCGACACGACCGCGGAAGTGCAGCGCGCCATGGGCTTTCAGAACGAAAAGGATCACCCGGAAGTCGCGCCTTCTCAGTTCGAAATCAATTACGGCTACGGCGAAGTCGTGCAGGCCGCGGACCAGATTCAGCTTTACAAGCTGATTTGCCGCCAAGTGGCGACGAACATGGGTGCCACGGCGTGCTTCTTGCCGAAACCTGTCGTGGGAGTGAACGGCAACGGCATGCATACAAACGTTTCCGTCAGCGAAGACGGGAAGAATCTTTTCTGGGATCCGAAGGGCGATGAAAAACTCAGCAAGATGGGGTGGGCGTTTGTGGACCGCATCCTGACGCACGGTAACGACAACTGTTTGCTGCTGAACGCCAGCGTCAATGCGTACCGCCGACTCGACCCTCACTTTGAAGCGCCCAACCAAATTAAGGCGTCGCCAGTGGACCGCGGCTCGATGATTCGTATTCCCATCGGCAATGAAAAGAGCATGCGTGTAGAGGTGCGCTCGGTGGCCCCGGACGCGAATCCTTATCTGGTTATGTACTCGATCTTCAAGACGGGCCTGGATGGAGAGACGGCGAAGATCAAGAACCTGCGCCAGGCGGAACGCTACCTGCCGGACAACATCTATACGGCGCTGGAGGACTTCAAGAAATCGGAGTGGACATCAAAGCTGCTGGGCGCGGACGTCAAGGGGCGGTACGCGGACTTGAAGCAGGCCTCAGCGGATCGCTGCTCTCGCCTCCTGGGCACGTTTGTGAAGGCGCCGGAGGTGCAGTATCACCACGAGGTTTATAACCAGTTCCTCTGGAATATGTTCTAACGAATCGCGATAAGCTCTGGCGAATTGCGTCAGAGGCGCCTAGGCAGATAATCTGCTAATTGCGGATAACTTGAACGCCCTGGCTTCGGCCACGGGCGTTTTTAGTTTTAGAGGTGAAACCATTGACACTCCATGATTTATTCATAGTTATGTAATCTCCCTTGTGATAGGTTATCGCATCGTGGAAGTACCCGCCATATAAGCAAGGAGGAAAACATCATGGCCAGTTCCGGCTTCGCCTTTGCAAACCCTCAGCCTTCTCCCGACAATTACAACGAATTCGACCCGCAAGACGTGGCTGCGGACTCGAATATCCCAGAAAGCCAGATCATTCAGGTCACCGAGGCCATTCCTGCTCCTTGGAAAACACCACCGGTGATGTCGCTAAGCGATGTTCTCGGCGCGAGCGCTAGCCAAAAAATTCAGGCGGCGGGCAAGATCGTTTTTCATTCCGCGGGGGATACGGGCGGCATCAAGGAACCTTCGCACCAGTTCGCCGTCGCGGACGCGATGGCGGCCGAGATTGGCACGGAAACTTATGCGGATGGGCGGCCTGCTTTTCTCTATCACCTCGGGGACGTGGTCTATTACTTCGGGCAAGAACGCTATTATTACGACCAGTTTTACGACCCTTACCGCGACTACGCCGGGCCCATCTTCGCCATACCTGGAAATCATGACGGGGTGCTCTTCAAGAGCGAGCCAGTGCCGTACTCCCTCGCGGGGTTCTACGAAAATTTCTGCTCGCAAGCTCCAACGAACGATCCTTCGGCTAAAGGCTTTTCGCGGACCACGATGACGCAACCCGGCGTGTATTTCACGCTGAACGCGCCGTTCCTGAAGATCATCGGGCTCTATTCAAACACCGGCGAGACCACGGGAGTGATCAGCGACGCGACTACGGGAGCGGCACAATTGCAATTTCTGCAGAGCCAGTTGACAGCAGCGGCGGCGCAACGCGCCCAAAAAGGCGCCGCCCCGTTCGCATTGGTGCTCGCGGTGCATCACCCGCCGTTCACTGTGAGCAAATCGCATTCTCCGAGCCCGGATATGCTTGCGCAGATTGATGCGGCGTGCGTGGCGGCAAGTATATGGCCAGACATCGTGCTCTCGGGCCACGTACACCTTTACGAGCGGTACACGCGAGTTATGAAGAGCGACGGGCGGCAGATACCTTATGTAGTGGCCGGCAATGGCGGGTACTTTAATTTTAGCGACCCGCGCAAAGGAAAGAACGGCGTGAACCCCCAGCCAGGGATTCCGGGCAACGACGCGAAGGGTAACGAGCTCACTCTGAATGTTTTCAACAACACCATGCATGGCTACTTGCGGCTGACGGTGGATGAAGACTCGATTCTTTGCGAGTCGTTGGGCGTCGACGAAACTACCGATAAAACTTCGAGCATGGATGCGTTTACGGTGGACTTGACGAAGCACATCGTCGCGACACAAGGCGCCCCCCAACCCAGCAGAACGCGGGCGGGAGACGTGATTCGGCCGAAGTCGCCGAAAGCTGTGAAAGCGCCTAAGGCAAAGAAGCGGAGATAAAGGGGCGCGAAGTCCTCGACGCGAAGCTCAGGCGCCCTGCCCTTGCGCTGTCTTCGCAGCCACGGCATCCAGCACGCGCGTCGAATAAACGAGGGCGGCACCAGCGTTCATGGCCACGGCTACGCCTAGGGCTTCGGATATTTCCTCTTTCGTCGCACCCGCTTTCAACGCGGCTTCGGAATGGACGACGATGCAACCGTCGCAGTGGGTCGTGACAGCGACGGCCAGCGAGATGAGCTGGCGAGTCTTTTCGTCGAGCTTGCCTGTCTTGGAGTTGGCGGCGCTCAGCGTTTGATATCCCCGGACCGTGTCTGGGCTGAGCTTTGCCAACTCGCCAATCCTGGCGCCCAGCGCTTTGTGATATTCATTCCAATCAAGCATCATCTCCGTATCTCCTTGCTGCGAGTTTTAGGGTTCCGCGCAGCTTCCTTCTGCCAGTATATATCGCAAAACGATTCATGTCGGCACAGCTAAGGTTTTCCGCGGTTTTTTGAATCTCAATTTCTCTGTTCATTTCGAACTTCACGCGCATTGTGGTATGTTTTCTGGTCCGCGAAGACGTGCGAAAATCAGTCGGTTAGGCGATACCTCGCGCACTTTTTCAACAGGAAACGCTCTAATCTCCAGGGAGGATTTGCATTCATGAAGAGTTCGTACAACGGCCAAGCTATTCCTGTTGGGGGCAAGGGGATCGGCTACAGCGGAGGTGAATTGCAGGTTCCAGATACTCCCATCATTCCGTTTATCGAGGGCGACGGCACGGGACGAGACATCTGGAAGGCCTCGCGCCGGGTTTTCGACGCAGCCGTCGAACACGCTTATGGCGGGAAGCGAAGCGTGGCGTGGTTTGAGGTCTTCGCGGGGGAAAAGGCATTTAACGCTTATAAAGAATGGCTGCCGAACGAGACCGTCGATGCTATTCGTGATTTCCGCGTGGCCATCAAAGGGCCGCTGACGACGCCGGTGGGCGGCGGGATTCGCTCGTTGAATGTGGCGCTGCGGCAGATTCTGGATTTGTATTCTTGCGAGCGGCCTGTGCGCTACTTCGAAGGAGTTCCCTCCCCCGTCAAGCATCCCGAGAAGATGGATGTCGTGATATTCCGGGAAAACACGGAAGACGTTTACATCGGGATCGAGTGGAAGTCCGGCACGCCGGAAGTGAAACAACTTCTAGAGTTTCTCAATCACGTGATGCTCAAGGATGGTAAGAAGCAGATCCGCTGGGATTCCGGTGTAGGCATCAAGCCGATTTCCCCGACGGGTACGAAGCGGCTGGTGCGGCGAGCCATCAAGTACGCGCTGACGCACGGCCGGAAAAGTGTGACGCTCGTGCACAAAGGAAATATTCAGAAATTCACTGAGGGCGCATTCCGGGATTGGGGTTATGACCTAGCGCGCGAAGAATTCCGGGCGCAGACGGTGACCGAGCGCGAGAGCTGGATTCTGGACAACCTGGACAAGAATCCGGGCCTGAGCGTTGAGCAGAATGCGGCGATGATCGAACCGGGGCTGGAGCAGGCAACCGAGGCGTTCACAAAAGCTATTTGCGACGAAGTGAAGCAGACACTCGACGCGATTTACGCGACGCATGGCAAGGGTCAGTGGAAGAAAAAGCTAATGATCAACGATCGCATCGCCGATTCGGTGTTTCAGCAGGTACTGCTGCGCGCGGATGAATACAGCGTGCTGGCGACTCCGAACCTGAATGGCGATTATCTTTCGGATGCGTGCGCGGCGCAGGTGGGCGGGCTGGGGATGGCGCCTGGGTCGAACATCGGCGATGGGTTCGGCGTGTTCGAGGCTACGCACGGGACGGCTCCGAAATACGCGGATAAGGACGTGATCAATCCAAGTTCGGTGATGCTATCTGGCGCGATGATGTTTGAGTTTTTGGGGTGGAAGGAAGCGGCGCAGCTGATCGAGGACGGCATTGCGCGGACAATTCAGCAGAAACGCGTGACATACGATCTTGAGCGGCTGATGACGGGAGCTAGCAAGGTTGGTACGGCCGCATTTGCTACCGCGATTATTGAGAACATGCAAGGAACCGCGGTAGCGAGGTAAAGGAAGAAAATGAGGTAGAGGAAGTAGAGGAGGTATAGGAAAAGGATCCGGCTCGTCATGAGCGGCTGACTCGGGTTAAGAAGCTTTTATCCTCTACCTTCTCTATTTCCTTAGCTTCCTTTCCCTCATTTATTTCGTTTCTATTCGGAGAGGACTCTAGCGAATGAGCAGAAAAAAGGTGACGGTGGTGGGCGGCGGATTTGTGGGATCGACTACGGCGCAGCGGATTGTGGATTTGGAGCTGGCCGATGTGGTTTTGACAGATATTTTGGATGGGCCGCCGGCGGGCAAGGCGCTGGATATGCTGGAGTCGGGGCCGATTACGAGGACGGATTCGCGCGCCACGGGTGCTTCGACGGCGAGTGGGGACTACAGCGCTACAGCAGGCAGCGACATCGTCGTGATCACGGCTGGCTTTCCGCGCAAGCCGGGGATGAGTCGTGATGACTTGCTGAAGGCGAACTACGACGTGGTGAAGGCAGTTGTCGAACAGATCGTCAAGCACTCGCCTAACTGCATCATCATCGTGGTGACCAATCCGCTGGACGCGATGGCGCAGGCGGCGTTCAAGGTCAGCGGCTTCCCGAAGAATCGCGTGCTGGGGATGGCGGGCGTGCTGGACTCGGCGCGCATGAGCTCGTTTGTGGTAACGGAATGCAAAGTGAGCGTCGAAAATGTGCATTCGTTCGTGCTCGGCGGCCACGGCGACGATATGGTGCCCCTGCCGCGGTATTCAACGGTTGCGGGAATTCCCCTCCCCGATTTGCTGCCAAAAGAGCGGATTGACGCGATTGTCGAGCGCACGCGCAAGGGTGGCGCGGAGATCGTGAACCTTTTGAAGACGGGTTCGGCTTACTATGCGCCGTCGGCGGCTGCCGTAGAGATGGTGGAAGCCATTTTGAAGGACAAGAAGAAAATACTGCCCTGTGCCGTGTACTTGGACGGCGAGTATGGAATTAAAGGGCTCTTTGTCGGCGTTCCGGTAAAGCTGGGTGCCGGCGGGGCTGAGGAGATCATTCAGATCAAGCTGACTGCGGAAGAGAATGCGGCGCTGCAAAAGTCTTCGGCGTCGGTGCGGGAATTGGTGAGCGTCCTCGGATTGTAGAAGGTCGGCAGAAACAATCAGGGGCGCGGGAATTGCTCGGCGAACCGAGCGAATCCCGCCCCTTTTTTTGTGCTCTGGTCGATCAGAAGCCGAAGAGTTTTTCGGCTCCAACCACCAAACCCAGTGTAAAGACGGCTATCACCACTTCCCCGATGGCTCCTACCGCGAAGGGGCGAAGACCCTGTTTGCGCATGTCGCGGAAGTTTGTTCGCAGCCCAACGCCAGCGAACGTAAGCAAAAAAGCCCAGCGTGAGAGGTTAGCCAGCGCGCCTATCTGATCTTTGTTGAAAAACTGGTAGGTAGCCAGCACGGAGATCAGCAGGAAACCAAGGACGAACTTCGGGAATTTCTGCCAGAGGAATGCGGCTTTGTTCCCGACCGCCTTGGCTTGGCCTTGGCTGGCCCAGTAAATGGCGTAGGCGAGCACGACGAAGCCGATCATGGCGTTGCGGGTGGACTTCACGAGGACGGCCAATTTTCCCGCTGCGTCGGAGTACAACGCCCCGGCGGCAGTAGCCTCCGCGGTGTTGTCCACGGCGAGCCCCGCCCAAATGCCATACGCTCGGTCCCCCAAGTGCAGGTAATGGCCGATTAAAGGAAATGTGAAGAGTGCCAATGCACCGAGGGCGAGAATGGCCGCGATCGAAAAGGAAGAATCTTCATCGTCGGCGTCAATCGCGCCCTTTGTGGCGATAATGGCACTAACGCCGCAAACCGCAGAGCCGACGGCCAGGAGCGTGATCAATTTCGGCTTGAGATGGAAAACGCGGCCGAGCAACGTCATGAAGGCGATCGCTCCGGTGATTTCGATCGCCACGAGCAGAAGACTGACGCCGCCAAGCTTCAGAATATCGCCCAGCAAGAATCGCGAGCCGAGCAACACGATGCCTGCTTTGAGCCAGAACTCATAGGTGGCAACGCCCGTGCGAAAGATTTCAGGAACGCCGATGGTGTTGGAGATGAGAAGCCCCAGAAGAATAGCCCACAGGACGTACTCGATATTCGGAAACACCCAGTTATGAGCCTTCGCGTACTGGCCCACGTTTTGTTCGAGCAGTTTGCCGGCATAGCCGATGGCTGCGAGCAAAAGTACGCCGGGTATGAGCCGAAGAAAACGGAGAGCCGGCTGGACCGGCTGAACTTGAGGAATTACGACTGCATCTGCCATGTTTTGTCCCTTTTCTATTTATGTTTTGCTTGTGAATCGATCACCAGGGGATATGTTTGAACACGCCGACGCGAACGAGCAGCGCCGCGAGCAAAGCCACAACCACGGCCCAGCTATCCAGCGATAGACGCCAGGGCTTCTTTGACGGAACTCCGCTTTCTTCGGTACTCATTTCTGTCTCTCCTGACTAACTTACGGAAATTGTATGCGACGAGGACTCACTCCGTTCGCCGCGCCAAAATGCCTGGCCTATCTCACGGATTTGCCGCGAAGCGACGCGCCCAATGATCATGAGTGCCGGCGCAGGCAGTTTTTCTTCAGCGGACAGCGAGCCGACGCTGCTCCAGCGAACCTCCTGCTGCGCGCCTGATGCGTTGGAGACGATGGCGCACGGCAAATCACCGGGAAGCCCCGCGTTCGCGAGACGCTGCGCAACCTCCGTGTAGTCCGGTCCCGGCATATAGAGAACCAGCGTCGTGGCGGGCGTGAGGCAACCCCAATCCATGGCATTCGCCTCCACGCCGCGAGAAAAAGTCGTGAGCAGCACCTGTGAGGCAACTCTACGGTCCGTGAGCGAAATACCGGCCGCAGCCGCGGCGCCCAGAGCGGCTGTTATTCCAGGAACGACCTCAAGCTCCACATTCGCGCTGCGCAGAGCTTCCAATTCTTCGCCTGCGCGACCGAAGATCGAGGGATCTCCGCCCTTCAAGCGCACGACAACTTCATGCGAAGCAGCGTAGTTGACGAGAAGCGCGTTGATCTCACCCTGCGTGAGCAACTTTCTGCCGCAGCGTTTCCCGACGTCGATCACTTTTGCCGCGGAAGAAATTCTCTCCAATACTTCACGGCTTACAAGCGAGTCGTGCAGCACGATGTTCGCGCATGCCAGAATCCGCGCGGCCTTTAGCGTCAACAGCTCCGGATCGCCAGGTCCCGCCCCGATGAGAAAGACCTTGCCCATCACGCTGCCCCTCGGTGTGCGGGCTGCCGCTTGGCTTGCCGAAGAAATTCCTCGAACATCGACCGGCTCGCTAACTTGTGCAGCAATTGTCTGGTGGTTTCTGTACTCGGCCCGCTTGCACGCAGAGCTTCGCGCGCGGCACCGAGCCATTGCAGCCACGTTTCATATTCCGGGCCAAATTCCGCTTCGAACTCCTGACGAAGGCGCTGCGCAAGCGCCGGGCTCTTTCCATTCGTGGAGATGGCGATCTGCAAATCCCCGCGCTGGACCACGGCTCCGTAGTAAAAATGGCAATGTTCGATGTCATCGACGGCATTGCACAAAATTCCACGCGCATCCGCTTCGCGAAAAACAGCTTCATTCACACCCGCAGCAGAAGTCGCCGCGATTGTCAGAAAAGCGCCGTCCAAGTCCGCCGGTTCAAATTCTTTAGGCAGCCAATCGATTTTTCCGAAACGCACCCACTCCGCGATTTGAGGCGTGATGGACGGTGCAATCAGCCGGATTCGGGCTCCCACGGCCAACACTCCGGGAATCTTAGCCTCGGCAATGTTTCCGCCGCCAACAACGACGACGAACCGCCCTTCCAGCTTCACGAAAATGGGGAAGAGGCTCATGTCTTAGCCCTCGACTCCCTGGGGGACCCGACCAATCGCCAGATCGCGCTCCACGGGCGCAATATAGCTCCCCGCCAGAATCGATCGAATATCTTCATTTGTATGCCGAGCGAGAAACCGCCGCAAATTCTCGCCGGGCTCCCGACGTTGATCGAATCCCGCAAGCAGCCGCTCGATCGCGTTAGGAACGTCCGACGCGGCGCAGCGATAACCAACCGGCCGCGCGATTGACGCAAACTGTCCGACACTTCCGCCGATGCAGAAGTAATACGCATCCACCATCTGGCCATCCACTTTGATTTTTTTGCCTTCAATACCGATATCGGCGATCCAATGTTGGCCGCAGCTATTGGGGCAGCCGGTGATATTGAGACGGAGCTGTTCCTGAAAATCGGGCAGCCGCTCTTCGAGTTCCTGCGTAAGCCAGCGGGCAAAGCCCTTGGTCTCCGTAAGCGCGAGCTTGCAAAATTCGGAGCCTGTGCAAGCCACGGTTCCGCGAGCGAACACCGAGGCTTGCACCGGCAGGGCAGCAACTTCAAGCTCATGGGCCACCGCAGCCGCGTCGCGCTGCGGCACGTTGACGATCAGGAGGTTCTGCATGGTGGTGGTTCGAATGTGGCCATCGGCGTAGCGATCCGCCAAGTCCGCTGCGGTGCGCAATTGTTGCGGAGTGATTCGCCCGCGCAGCACGGAAGCGCCGACATAGACAAGGCCGTCTTGCTTCTGCGCATGAATCCCGACGTGGTCGCGATGGACATCCCCAGGTATATCTTCCGCCTCGCCGGAATCCAGCGAAAAACCAATCTTTCGTTGCAATTCATCCAAAAAACTCTCCGCAGTCCAACCCTGTTGTAGGAACAGAAATTTCAGGCGCGCTTTTTCCCTGCTCTGCCGAAGCGTTTCACTGGCACGAAAGATTTCCGCTACCCCTCGGGCCACTGGCACGACTTGATGCCATTGGATGAATGCATTCAGGCGCAAGGCGATGTGTGGATCTGTCGAAAGGCCGCCGCCAACCCTCAGAGAAAAACCCGTCTCGACACCGCGGCCCCTCTTGCGCGTTGCGGCGGTCAGCGCGACGTCGTTGATCTCCGGATACGAGCACCAATGCCTGCACCCCGTGATAGAGATTTTGAATTTGCGTGGCAGATTGTAAAAGTCAGCAGCGCCTCCCAATTCACGATCGATGGCCAACGCCAATGGCGAAGCGTCCACAATTTCTTCCGCATCCAGCCCAGCGACGGGGCAGCCAGTGATGTTGCGCGCGACGTCTCCGCAAGCTCCGGTTGTCGTCAAGCCCACCTGCCGGAGCGACTCCAGCACTTCCGGTAGTGATTCCAGCGTCACCCAATGCAACTGAAAGTTCTGCCGGACGGTGATATCCGCCCCGCCTCGCGCATGGCGCTCGGCGATGTCCGCCACCGTGCGCACCTGGTGGCTGCGCAGCAAGCCGTTCGGGATGCGAATGCGGACCATGAAGTAGGGCGTGCTCTTCCCTTCTCCGCCCGTGCCGCCGACGACCCCTGCCCCGTCGCCCTGTGTATAAACGCCCCACGACCGAAAGTAGGTGCTGAACCATTCAGGCGGAATCGAAGCGTAGCCATTGCGGGCAAACTCGCGGATTTCGTCGAAATGCTCCCAGGCATTCTTCGCGTGCTTCAAACGCTCGGCGCGTTGTGCCTTGGTTTCCTTGATTTCACCCATTACTGAATCACCTGTGCCAAAACCGTATTTCAAAAACAAAAGCCCACGTGGCCTGAACCTCTGGCAACGTGGGCTTCGGAACTTTAAATCTTAGAGTGGCGCTAAGTCCGGAAACTCCCCTGGCCAGAGATGGGTGTCATACGACACGCAGCCTTGCGCGCGCACAAACAACACATGGTCTGGCAACAGTCCATCATAAAAAGAGAGAATACCTCGCAGTCTTCCCTAAGTCAAAAGAAGACCATCACAAAACTTTAGATGCGTAAAACTCAAAAAAGTAATCAATCCCGAGCAGCGGTCGACTACGGCTTCTGTGGGGCTGGTGCCGGCTTCGCCGCAGCAGGCGCATTCGCCGGCGCCGCTCCTGGAGGCAGAATCAACGTAGTTGCCTTGATCCAATCGAGCTTCGAGAAGCCTTTGTCCAAATAAGACTTACCCAGTTTTTCGATCTTATCCTGCTCCGGGCCCTGGCCGTCGGGAGCGCCCTCTCCGTAGTCCGCATAAAGCGACTCCACGACCTCCATTCCTTCAGTTACCTGGCCAAACGGCGCGAACCCACCCATGGTGTCCAGCCGCTGGTTGTCCTTGAGGTTGATGAAAACCTCGGTGGTGCGCGTGTCTGGCTGGCCTGTTTTTGCGTACGTGACGTATCCGCGCAGATTGCTCTGGATAACGGGGTCATCTTTTATAGGCGCGTGCTCCCAGGCTGCCGTAACCGGAGGATAGGCGCTGATGCCCCACTGCACAACAAAGCCCTTCAATACGCGAAAGAAATGAGTGTTGTCATAGAAATGATGGCGCACAAGATTATAGAAGCGGTCCGCGCCCAGCGGAGCCCATGCGCGCGTCACGGTGATGACAAAGTCTCCTCTCGTGGTTGAGAATTTCACCTGATACGTGGCTGGCGCCTTCGCATTCAGAAGCGCCGGACGAAGCAGCGTTCGATCGTAGGGGCTGGCCGCAGTTGATTTGGTTGTAGGAGCGCTTCCCGTCGCCGCCTTCGGCTGAACCGGAGCTTGCGCTGGCGCTGCTTGGCCCTGTGCATCGTTGGAGCGCATAGCCGCAAAGCACAGCAGCCCCGCAATCATCATCCATCCACATTTATGCATCGCTCTTCCCTCTCCCAGTTGAGTTCTTTCGTTTATTTCGTAATGGCAGCCCAAGACTACTTAGTGGCATTCAGCTCGCGGCTGACGAACTCGACCTCCGCCATGACCCTAAGAGTATTCTCGCCGAGAATCTTCTTCACGTCACCCTCGGAATAGCCTTTTTCCAGCAAAGCGTTCGTGATTTGCGGCAGCTTGGTTGCGTCTTCCATCCCGAAGGGCATGTTCGCGCCATCGAAATCGGAACCAAGGCCCACGTGATCGATACCGGCTATTTTCACAGCATGATCGATGTGCTCGATGATTTTGGTCCATTCCACTCTGGGCAAATCGCCGCGCAAAACGTACTCTCTGGTGACGAGGTCGCCTTGGATCAGCTGGCAACCTTGCCTATCCCCGCACCTCTTCTGGACTTCCAGGGCAATCGCTTTGTCCCACTCCGGATGCGCTTTCTCCGCATTCCGAAACTCCTGACTCAAAAATCCGATGTGATAGTTAATTTGAATGACGCCGCCTTTGGCGGCCAGAGCTCTGATCATGTCGTCGGTCATGTTACGCGGCGCATCGCAGATGGCACGGCAATCGGAGTGCGAAGCGAACACCGGCGCCTTGCTGATCTCCAGAACATCGGCAAACGTCTTGTCGCTGACGTGTGAGACGTCGACGATCATTCCCAGACGGTTCATTTCTCGCACGACGTCCTTGCCAAATTCCGAAAGCCCGTTGTGCTCCGGTTTTGCGGTAGACGAATCGGCCCACTCTGCGTTGCCGCTGTGTGTGAGCGTCATGTACCGCGCACCAAGCGCTGCGTAGCGGCGAAGCACACCGAGATCGCTCGCGATCATGTGGCCACCTTCGATACCTATGAGCGCGGCAATTTTTCCCTGTTTGCGAGCTTCACGAATTCCGTCCGCCGTCGTCACAAGCATAAGATCGCTTGAATGCTTGCGAACTTGCTCATGCACGGCGTCAATTTGAGCTAGCGCACGCTTAACGGCCTCCGGCCCCATAATTTTGCTGGGAATCCAAATCGAAAAGAAGATCGCCCCGAGACCACCCTCCTTCATGCGTGTGATGTCGATGCTACCCAGCGCATTTCGAGCGCCCAAGTCGAATCCAGCGTCCAAGAAACGCTGCGTGGTGTCGTCGTGCGTGTCGATCACGATGGAAGAGAAATGGAGCCGCTTCGCGTGTTCCGAGATTCCGTCCACAGCCATTGCCCTCGCCAGTGCCATCCCCGCCAAAAGACACATCCCGGCTAGGAGGAGCGCCCTCGGCACTGCCATCACGTTCATTTCGTTATTGAGCGGCCCGCATCTCGCGGCTCACGACTTCGTTCTGTTCCATCACGCGAAGCAAGTTGCCACCGAGGATTTTCCGAAGGTCGTCATCGCTGTAGCCTTTGCGCATCAGCGCCTCGGTAATTCGAGGAAGATGAGTGCAGTCGTCCATGCCTTCGGGCATACTCGCTCCGTCAAAATCCGAGCCAAGACCGACGTGATCCGCGCCGACCAGTTTAACAACGTGATCGATGTGGTCGATAATCCTCTCCCAGCTCACGTGGGGCAACTTGCCTTCTGCGGTGGCTTTCTCCGACATTTCGTTCATTTTTTTGTTCATGCATTCGTCGTTGTCGCCGCACTCTTTCTTAAGCTGGTCTATCATGGCCACCACGCCACCGGAAAGCTTGTCCTCTGCGTCTTTGTAGGCCTGATCGATGAAACTTTTTTCGTAATTGATCTGGATGACGCCGCCTTTGGCAGCTAGCGCCTTGATCATATCGTCCGTCATGTCGCGGACATGGTTACACAACGCGCGGCAAGAGGAATGGGACGCGATCAGCGGCGCTTTGCTGACTTCCAGCGCGTCGTAGAAGGTCTTATCGGACACGTGGGAGATATCTACCATGATTCCCTGCCGGTTCATTTCCCGCACGACTTGTTTGCCGAAATCTGTCAGCCCGTTGTGCTCGGGCTTGGCGGTCGATGAATCCGCCCATTCATCGTTATAAAAGTGCGTCAGGGTCATATAGCGCACGCCCAGATCGCCGAACATGCGCAGAACGCGAATGTCGTTTCCGATCATGTGGCCGCCCTCGACACCGATTAGCGCTGCAATCTTGCCTTGCGCGTGCGCGCGGCGGACTTCTTCGGCTGTGCGGCAAAACGCGAAATCCTTCGAATATTTGTTTACGTTTTCATGCACCGCATCAATCTGGTCCAGTGCTTTTTGCACCGCCGCCGGGCCCATGATTCTGCCGTCGATCCAGATGGAAAAGAAAATGGCGTTCATGCCGCCTTCACGCATGCGCGGGATGTCGACGTGCCCATCAGGATTGCGCTTGCCAATGTCAAAGTCCTTCGAGAAGAAACGCTGCGTCGTGTCGTCATGCGTATCCAGGACGATGGTTGAGAAATGCAGCTTCTTCGCGCGGTCGGCGATGTCGTCGCCCGTGGCAACCTGACTCAACAAAAATCCAGTAACGAGCAGACAAGCAATTAGCGAGACGCGGACCAGACGCATGTATTCCTCCAATGGAAAAGGTGCGGCGAGATTCTACCCTATAAGCCAGCCGACCAGCGCTTGTTTCCAAGCCTGCCGGTTCATTTCTGCGATGGATTCTGTTAAAGGAATGTCTTTCGGGCAAGCTTTCACACAGTTTTGCGCGTTCGCACAGTCCTGAATTCCACCCGGTTCCATGAGCGCCGAGATGCGCTCTTTTGCATGCATCGCACCCGTGGGATGCATGTTGAAGAGCCGGACCTGGCTGACAATTGCCGCGCCAATGAATTTGTTGTTGTCGTTCACCTGTGGGCAGACCTCCAGGCAGCTGCCGCATGAAATGCAGCGCGACAAAGGATAGGCCTTCTCCTGCGTCTCAGGCGCCATTCGGGGCCCTTCGCCGAGATCGTAGGTTCCATCGATGGGAATCCAGCCTTTAATACGCTTCAGGCTTTCGAACATGAATTGCCGGTCGACGGCCAGATCGCGGACGACTGGAAATTTCGAAAAAGGCTCGAGCCGAATCGGTTGTTCCAGCTTATCCACCAGCGCGGAACACGCCATCCGAGCTTTGCCGTTGATGAGCATGGCGCAGGAACCGCAAACCTCTTCGAGGCAATTCGAATCGTAGCTGATGGGCGTGGTCTTCTTGCCATCGCGTGTAACCGGGGTCTCCGCAATGTCTCGCAGGCAGATAATCACATTCATCGCGGGACGCCACGGCAGCGCAAACTCTTCCCAATAGGGCGTGCCCTTGGGACTGACCTGGCGTTTTACGCGAACGATCACTTCTTTGGGGTCAGGCATAAAATCCTCGAAAGATCCCACAAAGTCTCCCTGGCCTACAATCCAGAGGCGCAGGGCTAAAATACGCACTATTTGGCCGCGTCATAGCGTCTCGCGCGCGGCGGGATTTGCGAAATGTCCACCGGCTCATAACTCAGCTGGATTTCGCCATCCACGCATTTGGCCCGCGTGGTTTTCAGCCAATTTGCGTCATCGCGTTCTGGAAAATCCGGCTTATAGTGCGCACCCCGCGATTCGTTGCGCTGCAGTGCCCCCAAAGTCACAACCCGCGCGAGCACGAGCATGTTTCCTAATTCTCGCGCGAAATTCAGCGTCTGGTTTGACCATCGTGTGCGGTCGCTCAAATTGATTCTTCCGTAGCGTTCCTGAAGCTCGCGAATCTTGGCGTCTGCGGCCGCCAAATCTTTGTTAATCCGCGTCACGGTCACATGCTCGGTCATCAATTCGCCCAATTCTCGCCAGATCGCCATGGGATTTTCCGTGCCGTCTGGGGAGATAAGCGCCTGATTCTTCTCTTCCTGCCGCTTGCGCTCACTTTCATAGATATTCGAACCAACGGCTTCGCAACCGCTTGCCAGGTTGCGCGCGTACTTTACCGCCGCTGGCCCCGCCAACCCGCCGCCAAAAATACAAGACACCAGCGAGTTCGCCCCCAGCCGGTTCGCGCCGTGATATTGGTATTCGCACTCGCCCGCCGCATAAATCCCCGGAATATTCGTAGCCTGATCTTCGTTATTCACCCAAATGCCGCCCATGGTGTAATGCATCGCCGGAAAAACCTTCATCGGCTCTTCGCGCGGGTCCACGCCCAAGAACTTCTCGTAAATCTCGAGGATGCCTTCTAGCTTACGATCCAAAACTTCGCGCGGAATGTGCGTGACATCCAGATAGACCGCCGCCTGACCTCGTATCCCGAGCTTTTCCTGGTACACAATGCGATGAATTGCACGTGTCGCGATGTCTCGCGGTACAAGATTTCCATACTTCGGATACCACTCCTCGAGAAAATAGAAGCGGTCGCCTTCTGGAATGCTTTTTGCGGGGCGCGTATCCGCCGGATTTTTCGGCACCCAAACGCGGCCGCCTTCGCCGCGAGCGGATTCGCTCATTAACCGCAGCTTGTCCTCGCCGGGAATCGCCGTGGGATGGACTTGAATGAACTCGCCATTCGCGTAGTCGACCCCCTGCTGAAAGAGCGCCGACTGCGCCGAACCCGTGCACACCACCGAATTCGTCGAGCGCCCAAAAATCGCGCCAATTCCGCCCGTGCAGAAAATCACCGCATCCCCGGGGTACGTTTTCACTTCCATGGATCGCAAGTCCATGCCGCAAATGCCGCGGCAAACGCCGCCTTCGTCAATCACCGCCGACAAAAACGTCTGGCCTTCGTATTTTTTGACCCGATCTTCGGCTTCGTGTCTGCGCACCTGCTCATCGAGCGCGTAGAGTAACTGTTGCCCCGTCGTCGCGCCAGCAAACGCAGTTCGGTGATACAGCGTTCCACCGAACCGCCTGTAGTCCAGCAATCCCTCCGATGTGCGGTTGAACATCACGCCCATGCGATCCAATAAATCAATAATCCCCGGCGCCGCTTCGCACATTCTTTTCACTAGCGGCTGGTTCGCAAGAAAATCGCCGCCATAGATCGTGTCGTCAAAATGCTTCCAAGTAGTGTCTCCTTCACCTTTTTGATTCTTTGCCGCGTTGATCCCGCCCTGCGCGCAAACGGAATGCGACCGCTTTACCGGTACGATGGAAAACAAATCCACGGGTACGCCCGCCTCCGCAACGCGAATCGTCGCCATCAGGCCGGCAAGACCACCGCCCACTACGATGATTTTCGGCTGTCTCATTTCAAATAGAAGTCAAACGGATGCCAGTTCAACCAAAAGCTCAGAACAATCAGTACGCCGACAACGCTAAACGCGAATCCCACCATTGCTCCAAGCGCGCCCGCCGCGCGCTGCGCCCGCACCGTCGCCGCCAAGCCCCACTTGCAAAGAAAATTCCAAATCCCCACACCAAGATGGAACGATGACGCCAGCACCCCAATCAGCATGAACGCCAGTGCGTAGGGATTCTGCAGCAGGTCCTCAACGTCCGCATAAGTGGACCTGCCATGCGTCAGCCAGCGCTCCGTGTACAAATGCCAGCCAATATAGGCGAACGCAATCAAGCCGGTGTAACGCTGCGTGGTGTAAAGCCAGTTCCCAACCCACGGGTAGGCCGACACGTTCGACTTCCCGCGCAACCAAATGTAAATCCCATACCCCCCGTGATAGAGCATCGGCAAGAAAATGAAGAGCCATTCCACCACCAAGCGGAACGGAATGGTCTGCAGTTCCTGCGATTTCGCATCGTATTGCGATCTGCTGACAAGCGCGTAGCTGTTCGACCAGAAATGCTCTGCCAGGAATGCGCCAACGGGGATAATGCCGGTCAAGGAATGCAGCTTGCGAAGAAGATAGTCGGTTTCAGGCTGGGTTGCCGTTGCGGACATGCCCTCTCCGCCGCGTGAGTTGCTGAAGGGCCCTGAAGTATAGCGGCTTATTCAGTATAGGGAGTTGAAAACAGCGATGCAAGCCAGCCTATTCCTTTCTCGGAACGTGCCGCTCGAAATTTCATTGCGCCTTACAGCCTTTCTCGCTTAAATGAGAATACGACGGATGGTATCCGCCCGGCCCCTCCTGCCTGGCAGCCTACGCGTGTCCAACGGATATCCAATGACCACGAGCCTGAGCCTTGTTTCGGAGCTAGAACGCATCGCCAGTGCCGTCGAATCGGACGCCACCGCCCTGTCCCAAATCTCCCTGCCGGGCATCGCGGAACGCATCGCGAAGAATCTCGGCGTTAAACCCGACGAGATTGCTCTCATGGGAGTTTCCGCTCGCTGGCGCCACCTGCACTTTCTTGTCCCGGAATCTTTGAAACAGGTCGGTTTTATCCCGCTTTCCAGCACTTCGGCCATTGCCGCGCGCACCGCACGCGAGAGCCGCCCGGACATCATCAACAATTTTGCGGGTGTCCGTCATGCCACCGTTTTCGAGGGCGTAAAAATTGGCGGAGAATCCTCCGAGATTATCCAGAAGTTGATCAGCGCTCCGATTCTTTGTGGCGACAAAGTTGTGGGCGTTATCCAGATCAGCCGCAAAGGAGCCAACCCCTCCATCGCCGGGCCGGACTTTAGTGCCGACGATTTAGGCAGGGTTCTGGCGCTCTGCAAGCCTCTTGGCAAGTTGCTTCAACGCCTCGCCGGCGATTCCTGAGCGCGTTCTGAGATTCTTGTCACAATCTATTCACTTTTGCTCTCTTCCTTCATAGAAAATCCCCGAATTCGTTTGACACTGCAATACCTTCTTGTTATTTTTCCACAGCGGAAATTTTTCCGCCGTTACTCCACCCACGGAGGCACCATAACCCGGCACCATGGCGTTCGTCGCTAAGAAGATCTTCCTCACCAAAGGCGTCGGTAAACATCGCGAAAGACTTTCGAGCTTCGAGCTCGCCCTGCGCAATGCAGGCATCGCCGCGTGCAATATCGTGCGCGTTTCCTCGATCTTCCCGCCCAACTGTAAATTGATTTCCCGTAGCGAAGGCTTGAAGCACATCAAGCCCGGCCAGGTGGCTTTCACCGTTATCAGCGAAAATTCAACCAAAGAAGCGCATCGCCTGATCGCCGCAAGCATCGGCCTGGCGCTTCCCAGCGATAAATTGATGTATGGCTACCTCTCCGAGCATCACTCCTTCGGCGAAACCGAAGAAGTCGCCGGCGAATACGCGGAAGAGCTCGCTGCGGAAATGCTCGCCACCACTCTGAATGTGGAATTTGACCCGGATCTGAGCTTCGACGAGAAAAAAGAGGTCTACCGCATCTCCAACAAAATCGTTCGCACCATGAACGTCACGCAATCGGCCGTCGGCGACAAGCGCGGCCTGTGGACCACGGTTCTAGGCGCCGCCATCCTCATCGGCGAAGACGACTAGTTTTGTTTTCTATTTTTGCCGTGAGGTTTTGTAGGGGCGGGGCTTGCCCCGACCCTCTTTTTATTTGGCGTCCAAGTCGTACGCCACTTTCAACCACTTCTTCACTTCCGCATCGATCTCATCCACTGATTTCAGCTCAATCCGGTGCGTAATGCGATCCTTCTTGGCCATTCCGCCTGAATCGATGATTCTTTTCGATAATTTCCCTTTGTAATGGGTCAGCGCAAAACCCAAATCAATCCTCGTATTCGTCGTCGGCTTAATCTGCGCAAATACATGCTCGCGGTACAGCGGCACCATCGTCTTGCACGGGCACGCCTTTACATCTGGGCCCAGAGATTTCCCCATCTGAAGCAATTCCGCATAAATCGGGCGCAGTTTTTCCTTCCCTCCCGCGTACTGCTCTTCCACGTACACAACCGCCGTTTTCAAGTACGCTTCCGGCGAATCTTCCTCCGTGCCCTTTCCATCCGCACGTTCAGAAATCCACCAAGCGCTGTTCGTCCCCAGCTTATGTTTCGCTTTCAACCATTCGCGCCGCGCCTTATCCTCTTTCGGCCCTTCCTTCTTCGCCAGCGCAATCCATTCGTCGAGAGAACGCCCCGTCTTTTCCTTCAATTCCGCGATCCACTTCTGCACCATCGCCACTCCGGGGTGTACGTCATACACGGGTTTGTTCATCGCTGTTCGGGCCTGCGCCATTTTTCACCTCCTGCCAATCAAGGCTCACGAAGCGACGCCCCATAAGCCACGCATCACACCGCTATTGCTACTTCTCGCGCTTGAAATACCCAATCCTGTCCAAGACGGCCCCCACGACAAGCGGAAGCGCCACTGTCGCATCATCAAATACTTCCGCGAACTTGCCGCCTTCTTCCGGAGGCACAAATTTTCCCCACGACACCGCTTCCGTGTACGTGCTCCCGCTTAGCCCGCCCCAATGCACCGGCTCCGGGCAGATCCGCACGCCGTAGTTATACCTCTTCAGAGGAATTTTCTTGTAGCCGCGCCGCGCCAGCAATTCCGCGTAGACTCCGAATTGTTGGGACCAATTCCGCGGCACGCCTCCACCCACCGTAAAAAGACCCATGCGCTTCGTCGCCAGCATGGTGTCCGCAAATTTCTCGAAATCTTCGAAGGGATCAAAACGCAACAGCGGCTTCTTCTCCTGCAGTCGAGCGATTTTCTGCAACGCAAAATCGATTCCCAATTCCGAATCGCTGAACGCCGGCACAAACACTGGCACATTGTGCTCGTAAGCCGACTTTAGAATTCCCCGCCCCGCGCCTTGCTTGTGCAGCGTCTCGCCAATCTTGCGATGAATCTTCCAGCTGCACGCGACTTCCTCCGCGTCCCAATTCGAAAGCAGATCGTCCATCACTTCTTCGACATGATCCAGATTGACTTCGGGTTCGAGCGAATCATAAACGCGGTTGTATCCCGCGTGAAACAACTCCTTATCGTCCATCTTAGGGTCGTAGCGGAAATGCGAATGCCCCGTCGCCTCGACAAGCCCATGCGCCATCAGCGCGCCCGTCGAAACGATGGCGTTGACTACGCCACTTTCGATCAAATCGCAAAAAATAAAACCCATCTTTGCCACAGTCAGCGCACCGGAGAGCGTCATCACCACAAAGCAATCCTTGTCGCGCGCCATCGTTTCAAGGACGTCCGCCGCATCGCCGATCTGCCGTCCAGTGAACGCCGTATTCCCCATCGCTCGAACCAATTCATCGATGGTGTGGCATTTCGACAGATCGATCGGAAACATCGGCCGCAACTTATCCTTTATTGGATCGTGCAGTACGCGCCCCGTGACTGTCTTTTCTTGCCGCTTTGCCATCTTCTCTCCTCAACCTCTCTTGCCTTTTTGTTTCTGAATCTCACACCCCGCCGCAGACATCTAATTTCGCAATGATTGATATTACAAACGCGGCCCGAAGGAAAGAACAAAACGCTACAAAAAATGTTTCTACGAGCATGATAAACTAAATTTTATGACAAAGAAATTCAGAATCGGCCTCGTGCAGATGCGCAGCACATCGAACGGGGAAGAAAATCTTTCGCATGCCATCCAGAAAATCCGCGAAGCCGCCGCGCGCGGCGCGCAAATCATCTGCCTGGACGAACTGTTTCTTGGCGAATATTTCTGCCGTACCGAAGATCCGGATCTTTTCAATCTCGCTGAGCCGGTTCCTGGTCCAGCCACCAACGCCTTCGCTAACATCGCAAAAGAATTAAAAGTTGTCCTCGTCGTTTCCCTGTTCGAGCGCCGCGCTGCCGGCATCTACCACAACACCTGTGCGGTCCTTGACGCCGACGGCTCTCTCCTCGGCAAATACCGCAAAATGCATATCCCAGACGATCCTCTTTATTACGAAAAGTTTTATTTCACGCCCGGCGATCTCGGTTTTCCAAATTTCGACACTGCTTACGGCCGTATCGGCGTTCAGATTTGCTGGGATCAGTGGTACCCGGAAGGTTCGCGCCTCACTGCACTCCAAGGCGCGCAGGTGATTTTTTATCCCACAAGCATCGGCTGGCATCCGCACGAAAAAGCCCAGTTCGGCGCAGCACAACTCGACGCTTGGCGCACCATCCAGCGGGCCCACGCCATCGCCAACGGCGTTTACGTCGGGGTCGTCAATCGTGTCGGCTACGAAGGCAAACCAGAAAAAGGCGACGCGGGCCTCGAGTTCTGGGGAAACTCTTTCGTCGCCGATCCCTTTGGCCGCATCCTCTCCGAAGCCTCCAACGATAAAGAAGAGGTCCTGGTCGTCGAATGCGACCCCGCGCAAAGCGAAGAAACGCGCCGCAACTGGCCCTTCCTCCGCGACCGTCGCATTGACGCCTACCAACCTATACTCAACCGCTGGCTAGGCGAATAATTCTTCTCTGTGCTCTCTGCGGCCTCTGTGTTAAATAAACCTGTGTCCACACTCAATCGCATGCCCACATCGAAAACAGAATCCACGCCAAACTCCCAAGGCTTCCGCATGCCCGCGGAATGGGAAGCACACGAAGCCACCTGGCTGGGCTGGCCCCACGAACTAACCGACTGGCCCGGCAAATTTGCGCCTATCCCCTGGGCCTTCGCCGAAATCGTCCGCCATCTCTCCCAAGCCGAGCGTATCTATCTCCTGGTCGAAAATAAGGAGGCAGAATCTCACGTCCGAACGATCCTGAAAAAATCCGGCGCCAATCTCGCCTCGGTAGATTTCTTCCGTATCGCCACCGATCGCGGCTGGATGCGCGACTCAGGCCCCATCTGCGTAATAAATTCTTCTGGCGAGGTAGCCTACACACACTGGCGCTTCAACGGCTGGGCCAAATACGACAATCACAAAAAAGACGCCACAGTCGTTTCCGCAGCGAATAAAAAACTTAAGCGCCGCCTCTGGCAACCATTGCACAACGGTCGTCGCGTAGTCCTCGAAGGCGGCAGCATCGATGTCAACGGCCGCGGCACGCTTCTCACAACCGAAGAATGCCTCCTCAGCAAGACACAAGAACGCAATCCCGGATTCACCCGCGAAGGCTACGCCGAAGTCTTTAAAAACTATTTCGGCGTCACAAATGTACTTTGGCTGAAAAACGGCATCGCTGGCGACGACACCCACGGCCACGTCGACGACCTCGCGAGATTCGTCGATCCCACAACGGTAATCACAGTCGTCGAAGACGATCCCAACGACGCCAACTTCGCGCCGCTCCAGGAAAACCTTGCTCTATTAAAGAATATGAAAGACCAAGACGGACGCCCCTTGCACGTCGAAACGCTCCCTATGCCTGCTCCGGTTTATTTCGATGGCCAACGCCTTCCTGCCAGCTACGCCAATTTTTACATCGCCAACAAAATCGTGATCGTTCCTACCTTCAACGATGCCAACGACCGCATCGCTCTCAGCAGTCTCGCCAAACTTTTTCCCGATCGCGAGGTCGTGGGCATTGCTTGCCGCGACTTAGTTCTCGGCCTCGGCACCCTCCATTGCATGACGCAACAGCAACCGAGCATCCGATAAGGATGCGAGTCCCGAGAAGCATCGCGACAGGGGACCTCTCTGCGGACTGCATGCCTGTGAATTGCAAACGCACGACTTTTATCAGTGCGCGATTTTTCGGACTGCCTTCGATATACACAGAATCGTGAGCCCAGATTTGCTAGACTGCTGCACGCCATTTCTTTCGAAAAAAGCATCGAACTAACTTGGAGGCTGAATGTCTGTCATCTACTTCTCCACAACATCCGTCGCGCTGCTCGGCGCTCTCGTCGAATCAAAGGGTGTCGCCATCTACTTTCCCTCTGGATTCTGGGGCTGGATTATCATCGGCCTCATCGCCGGATGGCTGGCCGGAAAAATCTCGCGCGGCCGCGGCTTCGGTTGCATCACCGACATTATTCTTGGAATCGTCGGGTCGTTCATCGGTGGCTGGATTTTTATGCGCCTGGGCATTTGGGGCGGCGGCTTCCTTTATTCTCTCGCTGCAGCTACCGTTGGCGCGGTCCTTCTTGTGTTCGTCGCGCATCTCTTCAGCGGGGGAGATCGCTAGTCGCGCCTGCAAGCGTCCTGTGCAAAACGAGACACCCGGCGCGCACCGCGGCCGCAATGCGCGCCCATCATCCCACTGTGATAGGATTGCTACGCAGATCACGAAGATGACCTTTCCTCTTCGGGTAAGACGGAGATAACCTTTCTTTGAGTAAGTCTACGCAGTCCCTATTAGCAATCCCCCTTGGCGGCCTCGGCGAATTTGGAATGAACATGATGGTCCTTCGTCTGGGTGACGACATTCTCGTCATCGACTCGGGCATGATGTTCCCGGAATCCGAACTCCTCGGCGTCGACCTCGTCATCCCCGACATCACCTATCTCAAGCAAAATCGCCAGCACATCCGCGCCATCGTTCTTACACACGGTCACGAAGATCACATCGGCGCACTTCCATATATCCTGCGGGACTTAAACGTTCCTGTTTATGGAACGCGCTTCACGCTGGCCCTCGTAAAGAAACGCCTTGAAGAAGCCGGCCTGCTCGCCTCCACTACGCTCCGCGAAGTTCTTCCCGGCCGCCTCGTCGAAATCGGCCCGTACGAAATCGAGTTCATCAACGTTACGCACAGCACCATCGACTGTGTCGCGCTTGCTGTCCGCACGCCGCTAGGCGTGATCATCCATACAGGCGACTTCAAGATCGACCAGACTCCCGTGGACGGCGCGCCATTCGATCTCCACACTTTCGCCCGCTACGGCAGCGAAGGTGTCCTGGCCCTTTTCAGCGATTCCACCAACGTCGAGCGCCCCGGCTTCACTCCCTCCGAGCGCGCCATCGTCCCGCGCATCGAAGAACTCTGCCGCTCAGCGCCCCGGCGCGTTATCCTCTCCTGTTTCGCCTCCTCCATCCACCGCATCCAGCAAGTCATCGACGTCGCTGGACGCGTCGGCCGCAAAGTCGCCTTCGTCGGGCGCAGTATGGTGGACAACGTCGAAATCGCGCACTCCATGAATTACCTGCGCATTCCCGACGGCATGGTCGTTCGCCCGCAAGACATTCGCAACTTCGATCCCAAGCGCATCGTCATTCTCGCCAGCGGCAGCCAAGCCGAGCCCATGTCTTCCCTTTCGCGCATCGCGGTCGATAATCACCGCTTCGTCACCGTCGACGAGAACGACAGCGTCATTCTTTCCGCGCGCATCATTCCAGGTAACGAAAAAGCCATTTTCCGCATGCTCGACCACATGTTTCGCCGACGCGCGCTCGTCTATTACGACAATTCCGCGGGCACCATTCACGTCTCCGGCCACGCCAGCCAGGAAGAACAAAAGCTCGTTCTGCAGCTCGTCAAACCGAAATATTTCATTCCCATCCACGGGGAATACCGCCATCTTTTCCGTCACGCCGCTTTAGCCCATCAACTCGGATGCGTTTCGGGAGAAATTCTTCTCCTCGAAAACGGCAAGTGCATCGAATTTACTCAGGATGGAGTTCGCCGCCGCGATCCGGTTACCGCGGGCCGCGTTTGCGTCGATTCCGGCTCGCTGGAAGAAATCGAAGACGTAGTCATCCGCGACCGCAAGCATCTTTCCGAAGATGGCGTCGTCGTGCCGATCATCGCCATTGACAAACACACCGGCAAAATGGAATCCCAGCCGGAAATCGTCACGCGAGGAATGTTTAGCGATAACGGCCAGGAACTCATTGCCGGTGCCCGTGAAGTCATTATGAAAACCGTCGAGCAATCCAACGCCGAAGAGAAATCCGACTGGGGCGTAATCAAAGAAAAAATCCGCGTCGACCTGAAGCGCTATATCAATAAACAAACGTCCAAGCGCCCGCTTATCCTGCCGGTTATTCTGGAAATTTGAACTTCGTTTTCTGTAAGTGAGTGACTGCCGTCAGGGTTTTGGCGTCGCCGCAGCGGCGGTTGCAGGCGCGGCCGCTTCGGAAACGACGATGTATTCGTATTTCTTCCCGTCAGCTTTGAACTTCATCTTGTCTTTGTCCAGAGTGAACTCCACGCTCGTGTTCACGGGAATCAGCGCCTTATCCGCGGGCTTCTCCTGCCGCACGTGATACTCGGTCGTCTCCGTCCGAATCACGTACTCCTGGCAAAGCACATCCGCCGTCTGTTTCTTCTTGTTCACCTGCGACCCGCAGGCCACGGAACTCTCCGAAACAATCGTCCCCGCCTGCGGCTCCTTCGCCGCGGCTGGAATTCCCACCAACACCACTGCTGCCAGCATGAGTATCTTTCTCACAGCCCCTCCTTGGGACCTCTCCGGGTTTTCTCGGCTACACGAAAACCGCATTCGCATATGCGACCCTAGAACCACTTGTAGCCAATTCGCCCATTCCCTTCCAGTCCCTTTGCCCCTCACGTTTCGCACGAGTAGCTAAAGCCTCGCGCGTACAGTATCGACCGGGTCACGGCTTGCGTGCGCCGCAGCGCGACGAGTGAACTCTCAACACCATTACTCGCTTCCTCCTCCAAACAACCGCAGCACTATTCCGGTGGAAATCCAATAGTTAGTCTGATGAGTATCCGTGCCGAACGCAGTCCTGTAATAATCCACGTCGATCAGGCGGATTTCCCAACGGTGAGAGGGGTGCATATCTATTCCGCCTCCCACTTTGTACGAGAGACTGCTGCCCGTGGAGGACGTGTAACCCCCGCTGCCGCTGACGGTGGTTTTTAGGTCCGACCCTCCAACCAACGCTTCAGCAAACGGGGAAATGCCCCATCGATTTCGCGAACGGTAGAAGAAGCGCGGCCCGTAATGGTTGCCATAAAGTACATTCTTCGCCCCATTCACAGTTTCGAAGTTGTAGCTTGTGTCCGCCATGATCTGCAACCACGACCTCGCGTTCCATCCAATCGATCCCACTCCTCCGATCGAATTACTACCGAATCCCGTGCCGCCCATCCGTGAAAGCGCGAAACCGCCATAGAGTTCCAGCAGCGGAGCGGGACGAACGCTTGGGCGAGGCTTCTCCCAACTATCTTTCATCTCTACAGGCCGGACAGCTGGCGCCGCAGGTTGAGCCGCTGGTTGTGCTGGTACCGGTGCGGGCTGCGCTGCGGCTGGCTGAGCTTCTGCTGCCGCATTCGGACTGGGCTGTGCCCCAGCGGCAGACGTCTCCGCAGCATCCGCACTGGGGGTTGGCGGTGCCGCCGGCGGTGCGGCAAGTGTGGGCGTCGAGGGAGGCTGAGCCACCGCGGGCTGAGCCTCCGCAGCCGCATTCGAAGCTGGCTGCGTGACAACGGCAGCCGTTCCCGCTCCATTGCTACTGATTGTGCCCGCCGCGGATACCGGCTGAGCGGGCGCTGACGCTTCGACTCCAGCCGCCTGCGTCGAGGCCACTGGCGCCGCTGCAGATTGCACTGTTGCCGATACAGCGGAAGCCGTCTGAGATGCCGCCGGCTGTGGCTGCGCTGCCGCTTTAGGCTGCTCGTCAAACGGAGTCGCGCGTGGAATCTTTGTTTTCTCCGCGGCCACTTGCAATGCTGGCGTCTGCTGACCCGTTGGCTGCTTCGACGCTGCTGGCTGCAAGGATGTGGCGCCGCGATCCTGCACAATCAAGCTCGAATAGATGTACCCGACCTGCCCATCTTTCGTCTGAATCCGCGAGAAGTAAAACCCATACACCAAAATTGTAAACCGCTCACCGCACGGCAGAGAGGCGACGACATCCGGAGAGCGCCTGGGCTTTCCGAAGACCTGTGTGGCGTCCGCATTTTTCGAGCAGTCGACGTACCCTACGTCGTCCGCCCAAGCCCCTGAAGCGGCCAGTAGACTTAACCCCAACACAATAAGCAATCGATTGCGCAACATCGCCCCCTCCTCGGCCCGTCCACACCCCGAGCCCTTAAGAAGCTTACCTAGCGAGGAGGCGCCCCCATCAGATGAACTAAAGTACAGTACGTTCCAAAACGGCACTGTACTTGGAGCCGGGCCTACTTTCTGTGTTCTCTGAGGAGGTCGTTCGCGTGACGCCTAGGTTACCGGACACAGCTGGAAGGAGCCCCAGCCAATACTTTGCTGGGGCTGCTCAACGGCTAGAAGAATTGTCTTGAACGCGTATGCAGGGCTACGTTGCCAGCGGGCGCTGCTGTTGCAACGCCCGCAAGGTTCGGCCATCCACAGACCCGGATTGAATTTACGCAGCGGCCATTGGCCGAACCAGCTGCTAATTGGGCTTCTTCTTGGGCGCCGGCCTCGCCGCGTGACCGGAATCCCTTCCCTTGGTGCTCACGAGAGCCAGGAAGTCTCTCGCGTTAAACGGATAGCGGCGGACGGACTGTTGTCCGGTGGTGCTTAGGGTGACGTCGACGCGGCGATTGTTGGCGAGGACGAGGACGGGCAGTTTGTCCAGCATTAGCTGGCGTTCTTCCGGAGTGATGTCGGGATTCTGCGCGATCTGCTCTTTGGTTTGTTCGGTGGTTAGCTGATCCTCTTCGCCGTAGGAGCGTGTGTCAACGTGGTCTGCTGGAACGCCGTGTTGCACCAGGAAACTCTTGGTGCGTTCCACGCGGCGTTCTGTCAGGCCCTTGTTGTACTCCGCCGTGCCGCGCGGGTCAGCATGGCCGCCAAGGATCAAGTGGGCGTCCGGCTTGAAGTTCAGATACCTCACGAAGTCGGCCGCCAGCTTCACCAACACCTGCTCCTGGCTGCCGAGCAAGCCAGCGGTGGGATTGGCCACCGTCGGGCGAGCCGTCGCAAAGTAGATGCTATGTAGCGAAAGCCTGACTTCCAGTTCAACCTGTTCCGGTGGAGGCGGTGGAGATTGGACTTCAATCCCCAATTCGCAATCGGCACCGCCGCCGCGGCCATCGTCGACATGACCATTCACGGAATAGTGTCCGGCACCGAGGTTAGCGGTCTCGAAACGCACGGAAGCATCCCTGCCTCGGACTCGGCCGCCACTGGACCTCCAGGTATAGGTGAGCGGATCGTTGTCGGGATCGCTGGCGACGGCGGTGATTTGAACTGTATCGCCAATCACGACCGTGGTGCGGTCCGCGGAGCAGCTCATTGTCGGCGGACGGTTGGGGCGCAGCTCCACACTAATAGAGGACGAGCAATCGGCCCATCCGCCGCGTCCGTCGTCTACGCGCACTCTTACTGTGTATGTTCCCGCAGTTGTGCCCGAAGAGTTCCATCTTGCTTTTGGCCCATTGCCTTCCACCGCGCCGCCGTTTGCCGTCCAGGAATAGGTTAGAGGATCGTTGTCGGGATCGCTGGCGTCCGCGCGAACCATCACTAACTCGCCCGATCCCACATAGACCGCAGTTTTATCAGCCGAACAGGAAGCTACGGGCGGATGATTGGGAGGCGGCGGTTGTGGCGCGGGATTCCCGCCGAAGCGCAACACAACTCCCGCGGAGAGTCGCATGTTGTTCTGCCAGCCGGTTGCGTTCGTGAGAGAAGTGGGATTCTCAAAGCGGGTGAGCAAATACTCCGCTTGAAAAAGTCGCAGAGCGAGGCGGTGATTCAGCCGGTAGTCCAGCCCGCCTCCAGCAGTCATGGTAAATACGGTTTCACGCGGAAGTGGCGTGCAAGCGTAAATGGGCGCTGTGCAGTCGTCCAACGTAACTTCGTCGGCGTGGGCAACACCGCCCAGAACTTGAAGAAACGGAGTGAATCGCCCGTGGTCGCGGAAAGAAAGGCGCGGACCAAACATGACGGTGAAGACGTTGCTTTTCGCATCCACCACGCGAGAAGGAGTGAATCCAGTGCCTTCGTCGGTGAACTGCAAGGAATCGACTCTGAAACCGCCGAAATCGGCAACCAGACCAAGGTGGCTGTTGAAATTGTAAGCCAGCGAAGTGCTGCCGCCATTCATGGATTCTATGCGGTTCCCGGTGCTATACGGCAAAGCCCGCCAATACGAATAGCCGAGGAAGAGTTCGAGCTTTGGAGTCGAGTCGCCCTGATCTTTCACGTGGTGCCTGTGCTGCCCCGAATGGTTGGCATTTCCTTCGCCTGCCGCCCCTTGCGGCGAGGACTCGGCCGGCTGAGGGGGAGCTGGTTTTGCAGCGGGCTTGGCGGCAGCGCCGGAAGCCGTGGCGGAGTTCGCGGACTCATTCTTTTGGGGGGTGTCCCCAGGCTTGGGTGTGTCGTCCGCGAAAAGCGTAGGCACTAGAAAAAAAGCAACCGCCATGGTGGGAAGAATCCGTGTTCCCAATTTCATTGTCGCCTCCAGAATCGTGCCTACTGGCTGCGAAGCGGGGCAAAGAACCCCGCCTCGCGGCCGTCGAACCCTGCTCGCCATGCGCTCTGCTCAAACAACGCAGGGCTTACGGCTGAGGTACCGTTACGCTTGCACCGTCCACCGTTACCGAGGCCGCTCCACCACCGGAGCCGGCGAACAATCTTCCAGTCACTACCGCCCCGGTATTCATCGTGATGGATACAGCAGCGAGGACATTTCCTTCGAAGATCGTTGTGGTGTCGATCGTCGCTGAAGTGCCAACCTGCCAGTAGACGTTGCTTGCCTTGGCGCCGCCAGCCAGGATGACTTGAGCCCCGGGCGCTGTGGTGAGTGTGGATCCCATCTTGAAGATGAAGATGGCGTTGGGATCGCCCTGAGCGTCGAGAGTGACGTTGTTGTTCGGCCCTGCTCCCGAAATCAAAACGGATGTCGAGTTGACATAGAGCCCAGGTGTGAAGGTCAGACCTCCCATATTTCCTGCCAAGGTCTGCGCATTGGTCGATCGGCTAACGGCATCGTTATAGGCAGCCAGCAAATCGGCCTGGGCTTGCGTTATCACGGAATCGTTGATGTGAATCGTCCCGTTTACTTGGGCCGGCGGAATTCCCTGCGAGGTGCCCGGCGCCAACCCGACGTCACCGTTGATGATCACCGGGCCCGTGCTAGCAATCGAGGAAGTAGCCATAACCGCGAAGCTGGCCGCTGAACCTAGGTTGATAGGAGCTTGACCTGTACCGACCGCGCCACTGGTTGTGAAGTTCCAGGGATCCGGCACGAGACCGGTTGTGGTTGACAACGCATTGCCCGTCAGATCCGTGACCAGATTTGAGATCGTGGCCGTATATTGCGTATCGGCGGCGAGATTGGCTAAAGGTGCAAAGGTTGCGATCTGGCTTGCGGGATCGTAAGAGACGATTCCGTTCACGGGAGCTCCGCCCGCGCCTGCCACCGCGACCGTAAAGGTTGCGTTGGTGATCGTCGTAGGATTCATTGCCGTGCTGAACGTGGCGCTGATGGTCTGGTCGATGGGCACTGCAACTGAGGCGCTGGCCGGGACCGTCAGGGTTATCGTCGGGTCGACGAGGTTGGCTGCCAAACCAGTCTCAAAATTCCAGGTGTAATTCGCGGCCATGGCGTCGCCGGTGAGATCTTTGGCGGCCGTAGTGATCGTGGCTGTGTAGGTCGTACTCGCAATCAGATTGCTCGACGGCGTAAAGACCGCTGTGCTGCCCGCATAAGATACAGTTCCCGTCACAGCGGCACCGCCACCCGCAACCGCCACTGTGAAGGTCCCGAGAGCTGAAATCGTAGAAGGATCCATTGGTGTGTTGAACGTTGCTGCGACTCTCTGGTTGAGCGGAGCGTTAGTGGCTGCGCTCGCGGGATCGGTGGAAATCACAATTGGGTCGCTGGCGTTTGGCTGAGGACCGGTTGAGAAAGTCCAAACATAGTTGGCGGTGAGCGGGTTACCTTGAGTGCTCTGCGCGGCGGTGGTAATGGTGGCTGTATACGAGGTGTTGATGGCGAGAGCGGCTGTTGGAGAAAAAATGGCCGTATCGCTCGCCACGTCGTAGATAACCGTGCCTGGTACGGCGGCTCCGCCGGCCGCTACCGCCAAGGTGAACGTCCCTGTTGCGGTGATTGTGGCGGCCGTCATGTGACCGCTGAAAGTAGCGGCGACTTTTTGGTTGAGAGGCACGTCGTTGGCACCGCTGGCAGGAACCGTGGAAGTTACCGAGGGGGCGCCTGCAGTAGTGAACGTCCAAACGTAATTGGCTGCGAGAGCATTGCCGGTGGGGTCTGTCGCGCCGGTAGTGATGGTGGCCGTATACAGAGTTCCGGTTGCAAGAGCGGCACCGGGCGTGAACGTGGCCGTGCTCCCCGCGTAGTCAACCGATCCGGTCACGGCCGTGGTGCCTGGTCCAGCCAGTGTGAAGGTTGTTGGATTAATCGTACCGGCTTCCATCGGCCCGCTGAACGTGGCGCTGACAGTTGTACTCTGCGCCACAGCGACGGCGCCGTTCAGCGGAACGGTGGAAATGACCGTCGGCGGCGGAGCTGTCGTAAAAGTCCAAACATAGTTGGCTGCCAGTGCGACGCCAGTGGGATCCTGCGCTCCGGTAGTAATCGTGGCAGTGAATAAGGTGCTGGCAGGTAGAACTACTGTTGGCGTGAACATAGCAGTGGATCCGGAATAGGTGACGGCGCCGGCCACGGGAGTGGCTCCTGGCCCGGTCAGGGTAAAAGTCGTTCCATTGATCGTGGTGGCATTCATGGCTTCGCTGAAGGTAGCGGAGACAAGAGTGTCGACGGGGACTGCGGTAGCCAAACCGAGGGGAACTGTGGAAACGACGGTGGGCGGAGGGTGGGTCGTAAAAGTCCAAACATAGTTGGCAGCGAGCGGAGCGCCGGTGGGATCCTTAGCACCGGTGGTAATCGTGGCCGTGAACAGAGTGCCGGCATGGAGAAGAAGAGTGGGAGTGAAGGTGGCAGTGGTGCCCGAATAAGTGACGGCACCGGCCACCGGGGTAGCGCCGGGGCCCATAACGGTGAAGGTGGACCCGGTGATGGTGGTGGGATCCATGGCCTCGCTGAAGGTTGCAGTGATCGGCGTATTTACGGGAACAGCGGTCGCCAGATTTGCCGGGACGGTGGAAACGACGGTGGGCGCGGCTTCCGTGGTAAAGGTCCACACATAGTTGGCAGCCAGCGCGGCACCTGCGGGATCCTGCGCCCCAGTAGTAATCGTGGCCGTATAGGCAGTATTGGCGGCAAGATCCACGTCCGGTGTGAATGTCGCCGTGGAGCCCGTGTAGGTGACTACTGCCGGCTTAGAAGTGGAGACCGTCGCGCGGTGCGCTCCTCGGGCTTGGCGCGGAGAGCCCGCCCCACGGGTGACGATCCCCGGAACGAGGACTCCGCCGGGTCCGGCGAGAGTAAATGTTGCCGCATTAATCGTGACCGGATTCATTGGCTCGCTAAAGGTAGCGGTGACCATGGTGTCGACGGGGACAGCCGTGGCTAAATTCGCAGGGGTGCTGGAAATGACCGTTGGGGCACCGGTTGTAAAGGTCCACACATAATTCGCCGCCAAGGCGTTGCCGCCGGGATCGGTGGCACCGGTGGTGATCGTGCCGGTGTAAACGGTGAGGGCCGCGAGTGAGGCAGTTGGTGTGAATGTGGCAGTGGAGCCCGAGTAAGTCACGGCTCCTGTGACGGCAGTGAGGCTGGGGCCAGTCAACGTGAATGTTGTTGCGTTGATGGTGGCAGGGGCCATCACCGTATTGAACGTTGCGGTAACGGTCGTATTGAGAAGCACGAGCGTGGCGCCATTCACAGGGGACGTGGCTATGACCGTGGGGAACGCTGGACTGGGTGCCTGTTCCCGGCCGCATCCAGCTACAAGAGCGACGAACACGAACGCCAGTAGCGATATTTTTACGGACTTAAATTTGCGCATTAGCTTCTCCTGTTTAACCGGTGACAAGGCGTTCCTTTTTTGAAACCAGGCCGTCGCACGTTTGAATCTCTCAAGCTCTCAAACTGAAGTTCGAAACAGATGCCCACGAACTGCCCAGTGCCGACACGAATTGAACGACAGCAGATCGGCCCCGATGCAGGTTTGAGCGACAATCCGTGCTGATGGCTTGCGATAACTCTTCTCTGTGACTCGAGAGATTTGCTGCAGGCTGGGAACTCGGTACAAAGGTTGCAAGCTAAAAAACTTTCTGACTAACGGGCCAGGGCTCTGCTGGATTTCCAGCGAAAGCTCGCCGTTTGCTCTCCGCGCTTCTCGATAGGAAGCTTTTCTCCTGACCGGAAACCATGCAAGAAGAGCGCCAAAATAGACGCGTCACGCCGTCACCGTGCACCTCGACCTTGCGCGGAAGCTAAAGGATTGATTCCAGAGAAGAAGACGATGAAAGACCGCTGAGAACTCAAGAGGTAGTTCGCATCTAGAAAATGTGTTCGCACCAAATTGAAACGGAATCGGTTTCATTTGAGGAAATGGGAATGATTTAGGGATGTGCTACCTATTGCTGCAGAAAGCCCGCGGGTCAACTTGCCTTCTGATGCACTGGAATCTGGTCCTTTTACAGAGACCTGCTTGTCTGCCTCGAAGTTTCCAGTTTCCGCACGTGGTGTGATAATGGCGGAACGAAAGTGTACGAACACAAGACGCGGCTTCCGATTGGAGAATACAGTGGGAGACGGAAGATCGGCGCGGAACGCGGGAGGAAAATTGGCGGGAAAAGTGGCGTTGGTGGCTGGCGGAACAGGTGACTTGGGTCGGGCGGTTAGCCTGGCGTTTGTCGAAGAGGGCGCGAGAGTGATTGTTACGTTCCAACGACCGGGGGATTTGGATGAGTTGAAGAAGGCGGCCAGCGCGACCTTGGTTGCGGCGGACGGCGCGTCTCTCGAAGGCTATGCCGTGGACGTGACCGAGGAAGCGGCGGTGGCGAAACTGATGGACGGAATTGTCGAACGGCACGGCCGGCTGGATTGTTTAGTGAACGCTGTCGGAGGGTACGCGGGCGGAATTAAAATGTGGGAGATGGAAACGAAAGTCTTTGAACGGCAATTGGCGCTGAATTTACGCGCGGGATTTATTTTGGCACGGGCAGCGGCGCGGGTGATGGTGAAGCAAGGGAGTGGGGCGATTGTGAACGTGGCGGCAAAAGCGGCTGTGGATCATCCCGCAGGCGCGTCAGCCTACGCAGCGTCGAAGGCCGCAGCAGTGGCGATGATCGATTCCCTGGCGGCGGATTTGAAGGGAACGGGAGTGCGGGCGAATTCGATTCTGCCGAGTATCATTGATACTGCGGCGAACCGGAAGGCGATGCCGAAAGCTGCCTTTGCGAAATGGCCCAAGCCGGAAGAAATTGCTCGCGTGATTTTGTTTTTGTGCAGCGACGAGGCGAAACTTATCCAGGGAGCGAGCGTGCCAGTTTACGGGGATACTTGAAAAAGCCGGAAAGCGGTACGCTGCATATTGGTCCCGTAGGGGCACGGCACGCCCTGCCCGTCTTATGCAGATGTGCAATGGGGTTGCGGCCGATGCAGTATAAAAGGGGGCAAAAATGTCGATACGTCCTGTGAAAAGACTTGTGGCTGCTAAACCGACAATAGAAGGCGCCGGCGTTCATCTGCGCCGCGCCTTCGGTTTCGGCAACACCACAGACTTCGATCCCTTCCTCCTTCTGGACGATTTTCGCAACGATGTCCCCGAGGATTATCTGGCGGGCTTTCCCTGGCACCCGCACCGCGGCATCGAGACGATCACCTACGTGTTGGCGGGAACCGTGGAGCACGGCGACAGCATGGGCAACCACGGCGAGATTGCTTCCGGCGACGTGCAGTGGATGACCGCAGGCAGCGGCATCATTCATCAGGAGATGCCCAAAAGCGATCACGCAGGGCGAATGCACGGCTTCCAGTTGTGGGCGAATTTGCCGGCGTCGCTGAAAATGACGGCGCCGCGATATCAGGAAGTCAAATCGCAGGAAATTCCAGAGATCAAGGACGACGATGGAACTCACGTCCGCGTCGTCTGCGGAAATTTCTGGGGCAAGAGCGGCCCCGTGGATGGCATTGCTGCGGAACCGATTTATCTGGATGTGTCCGTGCCGCCCGGGCACAGAAAGACTCTGCCGGTGGGCACCACGCGCCATGCGTTCGCTTATGTATTCGCAGGCTCGGGAAAATTTTGCAACGCCTCGGAGCCTCTCGCCGTGCCGACCGAGTCTGTGGGATGGCTGGATACCGCTCCACCGACAGCCGCGGATAATCGCTCCCTGATTTTATTTGATCGAGGTGACGAAGTGATGGTGCAAGCTGGCGACGAGGGGATTCGGTTCCTCCTCGTTTCTGGGAAACCGCTCGAAGAGCCGGTGGCATGGTACGGGCCGATTGTGATGAATACGCAGGAGCAGTTGCAGCAAGCCTTTAAGGATTTGGAGAAAGGAACGTTTTTGAAGGGCCAGAAATAAAAGAAATAAGGGAAATTGAGGATAGACAGGAGGCCGCTGAGGCGTAGAGGATAGTAAGTATCAGAAGAGAGGTGATGATCATGCGTCGATGGCGTGGGACAGCAGGGCTGGCATTAGCGGCGGCGATGGCAGTGGGTGGTTGTTCGGGCGATTCCGCGGAGCGCGAAAAGACGATTCGAGAGGAAGCAGCGAAAGCTGCGGCCCAAGCCAAGCCCGCCGTGGAAGAGGCGGGGCGCGCCGTGAAAGCGGCAGTCGACGGCGCGAAAGAAGGCTGGGAAAATGGCGTAAAGCCAACCATTGACCTGAATTCCGCCAGCGAAGACGATTTAACCGGATTGCCCGGTATTGGCAAGCACGAGGCCAAGCGCATCATGGCGGGCCGGCCGTATCACGACAAACACGACCTGGTGAGCAAGAAGATCTTGAGCGCGTCAGCATACGAGAAGTTGAAAGACGACATTAGCGTGAAGTAGCCGCCGCCCGCGCTCTTCATTGTTCGCGAAGGGCGACGACCGGGTCGACCCGAGCGGCGCGGAGAGCGGGAACGTAGCTGGCCACGAAAGCTACGAGAAGAAGAATGGCCGAGACGGCAGAAAGAGTCACGAAGTCGGTGGACTTCACTCCGTAGAGCATGGAGCCCAAGCCTCGGAACAGCAAGAACGAAAGCACTAATCCCGCGGCAGTTCCAATAAGCGCCATGTTCATTCCCTGCTTCAGAATCATGCCCAGCACGTGCCAGCGCTGTGCTCCGAGTGCAGTGCGAATGCCAATCTCCTGCGTGCGCTGACTAACCGAATACGCGACGACGCCGTAGACACCGACCGACGCGAGAATCAAACCGAGTACGCCGAAGGTGCCCACAAACATAACGCCGAGGCGCGCTGGGAAGAGAGCTTTGCCGTATTGCACTTGCTCGTCCATCGTAGTGACGTTGAAGACAGGCAAACCGGCATCCATCTGGCTAATTTGATCGCGGACAGCAGCGACAAGCCGCTGCGGATCGTCCTGCGTGTATACGAACAAATTGACGCCAGAGTTGTAGCTCTGCGCCAAGGGGAAATAAGCGTAAAGCTGCGGCTTTTCGTATAGAAAAAGATATTTGCCGGTACGTGTGAGGCCCACGACCTGGATGGGCGGGCCGTCTTTTTTAGTGCGAAACACTTTGCCGACGGGATCCTGGCCGGGCCAGATTTCCTTGGCAAAGGTTTCGTTGATGATGGCGACATGGGGAGCTTTGGCGTTGTCGGCTTCGGTAAATTCGCGCCCCTGAACGACAGGAGTGCCCGCGGTACGAAAGTAGCCAGGCTGGACGCTGTCGTCAAAAGTGGCTTGCGTTTTTGATTTGTCGTCGTTGGGCTGGCCTTCAGGGAAAATGTTGTCGAGCGAGTCTTCATTTCCCATGGGGATGTAGGAAGCAATAGCAGCGTCGCGAACGCCCGGAAGCGAACGTACGTGCTCGGTAAGTTGCTTGAAAAACTGCTGGCCGCGCTCTTCGCTATAACCTTGCAGGCCGACGTTCATGGACATCAGAAGCGTGTGATCGACACGAAAGCCCATGTCCACATTCGCCGAGTTGCGAAGGCTGCGAATGAAGAAGCCGGCGCAGGCAAGAAGGAGCAGACAAACAGCTACTTGCGCGACGACCAGCGCATTGCGAAAACGATGATGGCCTGCCGAAGCTCCCCCTGAACGGCCGCCGGCTTTGAGCGTATCGGCCAGATCCGTGCGCGAGGCCTGCAGCGAAGGGACCAAACCGGCGACCATCCCTGTGATGAGCGCAGCCAGAAAGGTAAACGTGAAGATTCGCCAATCCATGCGCAGATCAAACAGCTTCAGTGGGATATCGGTGGGGATGCGGACGGACATCAGCACCAGGGCAGCCCAACGCGCCAAAACGAGACCGAGCAGGCCTCCGAAGACGGAGAGCAGGACAGTCTCGGTCAACATCTGGCGAATCATGCGGCCGCGAGTGGCGCCGAGAGCAGTGCGGGTGGCAAATTCTTTTCTGCGGCCGTTAGCGCGGGCGAGAATAAGATTCGCGACGTTGGCGCAGGCGATCAGAAGAACAAGGCCAACCAGCAACATGAAGACGAATGCGGCAGTGGACATGAAACCGGCCACCAAGCCAGGCTCCGGGCGGGCCTTGAGCTCCGGAATAACGAGCAGCGACATGCCTTTGTGCGAATCCGGGAATTCCTGAGCCAAACGGTGATCGATCGGCTCAGCAGCAGCCATAGCTTGCGCGACGGTTACGCCGGGTTGGAGGCGGCCAAGAACGCGAAGGTAGGAGGCGCCGCGATTGTTGAGGTCGTCAGTCTGCGTCGGGTCGAGAAGGCCCATGGTCGTGAGGGGAATATAGAAGTCCGGCTCGAGGAAGTAGTACGCTCCGCGAAAGTTCTCCGGACCCACGCCAATGATCGTGAAAGCATGGTTGTTGACAAGAACAGTGTGGCCAACGATGGAGGGATCACCGCCGAATCGCTTCTGCCAAAATTTGTAACTGAGGACCATGAGCGGATCTTTGCCGGGGACCCAGCCCTCGTCGGCGGCGAACGTACGCCCACGGACAGCGTCGACACCGAGCATCGAAAAGTAATTGCCACTAACCATTTCGCACCAGGCGCGTTCAGGGCGTCCCTCGGTGCCGAAGTTCACGGGGCTCGGGCTATATGCAATTAGGTCGGAGAAGACCGTCTTAAGGTTTCGATAGTCCTGGAAGTCCGGGTAGGAGACGTTGAGAGGAAAATCGAAACTTGGCGTCTTGGAAGCAAGGACGACAAGCTGCTGATGGTCTTTGACGGGGAGAGGCCGCCAGAGCACGCCATTGAAAACGCTGAAGATGGCGGTGTTGGCTCCGATTCCGAGGCCGAGGGCGAGCATGGCGATGAGAGTGAAGCCGGGACTCTTCCAAAGCATGCGAAACGCGTAGCGCAGGTCTTTCCAGAAAGTTTCCATGGGGCCTCCTCGCGAAGGTCTATCGAAGTAACGACGGAGCACCCCTAAAGGTTCCATCAGGCCAGCACGATTGCGAGAAAGAGGGCAAGAAATATGCCGCTTGGGCGGTAGATCATATTGAGGTGAGCCGGTTGAGGAGGAGGGCTGGGAGGATTTAACCGCTTGCGCATGTGGGCCTTTCAAGAGGAGAATGCGCACCGTGAAAAACCTTATTCAGCTCGTGCTTTTCTGCCTGTTCGCGACTGTTTGTTTTGCCCAGAACAAAAAAGAGGACGCACCTACGCCGGCGCAGTCTCTCCCAGAACTCCAGAAACAACTGGAGAAGATCCTCGAGGATACGCATACACCGGGCGTATCCGTGGCGATCATTCATCGCGATGGTCCCGAGTGGATTGCAGGTCTCGGCAAATCGGATGTGGCGGCCAATAAGGCCACAACTGCGGACACGCAGTTCCGCATTGGCTCGACCTCCAAGGCCTTCGCGTCGCTCTCCATTCTGAAACTTTCCAATGAAGGCAAGCTTTCGCTGCAAGACTCCGTGCACAAACTAGCCCCCGAAGTCTGGTTTGAGAATCCCTGGGAGGCCACGGACCCCGTACGTGTCGTTGATCTTCTGGAACACACCACTGGCTGGGACGACATGCACTTGCGCGAGTACGCCAAAGACGACCCAACCCTGCCCCTGCGCGACGCGCTTGATTTTGATCACCACTCGCGTATTTCACGGTGGAGGCCGGGCACGCGCATGGCCTACTGCAACTCCGGGCCTGCGGTTGCCGCGTATATCGTAGAAAAAATTACCGGTGAAAAATTCGAAGACTACGTCAGCAGGAATTTCTTCGATCCGATCGGAATGAAGACGGCCACCTATTTTAAGCCGACTTCCGGGATGCTTACGAACCTCTATCACGACGACGGAAAGACCACCTACCCCTACTGGAACGTGGAGTATCGTCCGGCAGGCTCGATCAACGCATCCGCGAAGGACATGGCGGCCTACGTCCAATTCTATCTCAATCGGGGCACGATGAATGGCGTGGAAGTGATTCCGGCCGCTTCCATCGATCGCATGGAAATGCCAACGCGCACCTGGGCAGCACAAGAGGGATTGAAAGCGGGATATGGCTTGAGCAACTACTGGAGCATCAACGAAGGCTTCGTGTATCACGGGCACGACGGAGGCGTGGCAGGCGGCCTTACGGAAATGGCCTATATGCCCGACTCCGGGGTGGGCTATTTCTACAGCATCAATGCGGCAAATGGCGGTGCGTTCGAAAAGATCGGCAAGACCATTCGCGCATACATGACGCGCAACCTGCAGAAACCAACACCTCCGCCTGTCGCGACCTTACCTGCCAGCGCCGCCGCATACGCTGGTTGGTACCAGCCAGACTCAACGCGCACGGAGGTTACTCGTTTCCTCGAACGCCTGTTGGGAATGGTGCGAATCCGTTTTGAAGACGGCAAACTTCTCCTTAGTAATATAGGAGAAAGAAATATAGTCTTTGTTCCTGTAACGGACACACAATTCCGTTCGAACCGCAAAGAAGGTCCCCCATCTCCCATAGCGACAGCTGAGTTGCTCACGCCAAACGCAGAAGGCCAATTCATTCAGCTCGGCGCCGGGGAGGAGACGATAAAGCGCATCCCCGCGTGGTTCGCGATCTCCGAAATCATTCTCACTTGCTGGTTTGTGCTTGCTGTCATCCTTGTACTCCTATATGCACCGTTTTGGATTTTGGGCGGGCTCAGCAAAAAGCGCCGCCGTCCGGCAGAACGCAGCATGCGATTGTGGCCGCTGATCGCGGTGTTGAGCTTGCTAGCGGTCGTGGTCATCTTTAGCGTCGCCAGCGATGACCTGATTCCGCGTATGGGAAACCTGACAGTGTGGTCCGCTAGTTTCTTCCTGGCGACCGTGGTATTTGCGCTCGCCACCCTCGCCGGCGTCGTTTCTTTGTGGCGCGCTTCGAAAGACGGCGTGCGAACTGGCGTTCGCAGGTTCTCGACGATCGTTATCCTAGGACTCGTAATCGCCGCTGCGTACTTCGCCTATTGGGGAATCATCGGGCTGCGCACATGGATATAAGAATTCTCCAAAGCCGGGAAAGCCTTCGGCAAGCTAGGAGCTGAGTTCAGAATAGGTGTGTAGCGCCGTTGCTGGCGTGCCGATCTACCCCCTGTTTCATTGCACCTGTTTGTTGTTGCCCTATTCCCTTCCTTGACTTGCATCAGCCCGCGGCCGAAGTGAATCGTTCTCTCCTTTTTCCCGTGTATTCATTGTGCCACTCACCTAAACAATTGTTCCGGATGTGGCAGCCGGAACAAGCAAAATAGAAACAAGTGCTGGACGATTCGAATGTCTCCTTGCGCCTGTCGGCCTGAAATGAGAGACGGGCAGATTTTGCTCGTTGCTGTGACCACGTGACACAGGACTTTGGAATTTATGCGAATAGGTGAGCGTGTGCAGGAAGCAGCCGGACAACTTCACAGCAACTCAAGTCGCTGGAGTTCGTCCAGCAAGAAATTCCTCGTCGTCCTCGCTGTCCTCCTGCCGGTTTTACTCGCCTCCGCTTCGTTTCGCGGCCGCCCAAGCTATGCGCTGACAGCCTTCGGGGATCTAACCCAGTTTTTCCTGCTTCTTACAGCGACTCTCTTCTTCGCCTGGAAAGGGGTTTCCGCGAGAGGTACAACCCGGGCGTTCTGGCTCTTGATAGCGCTTGGTTTCGGGATGTGGTCGGTCAATATGTTTTTCTGGGTCTATTATGAGGTGTGGCTAAACGAGCCCGTTCCCTCGGTTCCTATCGGGGAGTTTCTTCTCTTCATCAAACTTGTGCCGATGCTTGCCGCCCTGGCCCTGGAGCCGAGCAATGACAGTCCCGATCGCCCCCGCCTGCTGGGGCTATTCGACCTCACTTCCCTTCTTGTTTACTGGACCTATGTCTATCTTTTCTGGGCCATGGCTTACTTGCTGGCTGAGAACGATGTGGCGCGTTACAACCACAACTCCGACCTCGTCGATGCGGTAGGGAATCTAGTATTTCTGTTTGTCCTGGCGGTCGTGGCCTTTCGTAGCCGCGGGCGCTGGCGCGGTTTCTACTTGCACTTCCTTGGTGCCACAGCGACATACGGTTTCGCTTCTATGCTGATCAACCACGCCATCGGTTTAGGGCATTACTACACCGGCAGCTTTTATGACGTGCCGCTCACCCTGGCAATGGCATGGTATTGCATCACGTCGATAACCTACACTGCTGATTCTCGGTCAGGACAGGTCCAAAAGTCGGAGGGGCGAAAGAGCGAGCGCCGCCGGAGCCGAAAAACCGTCCTGTGGTCCGCGCGACTTTCCATGGTGGCGACACTCTCGACTCCCGTGATTGGCATGTGGCTGGTCATGAGCGGAGAAACGCAGGACGCGGTGCGCCATTTTCGCATTCTCTTGACCTTGTTTACGATGTCGCTCCTCACCATTCTGCTTTTGCTGAAACAAGATCTTCTCAGTTTCGGACTTGCCGGCTACCTCGAAGACGCATCGCTTGCCTATTCAAACCTGAAGCGATTTGAGGGTCAGCTGGTACAGAGCGAAAAGCTGGCATCGCTAGGGAAACTCGTGGCGCGAGTGGCGCATGAGATCAACAGAGCCATGGTGGCAGTGGGTAAGGATGTGGAGGATCTGAGCTTATATCCCACGGCGGACGAAAATCGTAAACGTATGACAACCAAGATCGGCGAGTCGGCCAGGCGCACGAACAGCCTGGTGGAGAACATGCTCAGCTTTGCGCAAGAGATGCCCGTTCACCGGTCTTCCGTGAGGGTACGGCCGCTCTTAGAGAACGCTGTGAACCTGACGCGGGCCGGTCGAAGGCACAACGTTCAAGTGGAGATAGAAGAACAGGGCGCAGTACCCATGATCGAGGGCGACTCCAATCAGTTGGTACAGGTTTTCCTGCATCTCATCGCGAATGCGATTGACGCAATGGAAGGAAACGAAGCAGGGTCGCTCTCTATCACGATCCGAGCGGAACAAGAACATGTAGAAATCGGATTTGTGGACACGGGCTCCGGGCTGAAAGATCCGCGCCGCGTTTTCGAGCCGTTCTACACCACCAAGCCGGTCGGAAAAGGCGTGGGGCTCGGGCTCAGTACGTGTTACGGCATCATTCGGCAGCATGGCGGCGAGATTCACTGCCAGAATCGGCCAGATGGTGGGGCAGTTTTCCGGCTAGTGCTTCCGGTGGTCGTGGTAGCCACGGCGGAGATAGCATCTTGAACTTTTTGCGGTTATCGGTGATACATCATTGATTCGAGCGATGGATACACTCTGGACGCGGATCGCTCTGGGCTTAGTTCTGGCTCAGATCGCCGCGGCTGTCTTTTTGCATAGCGGTACGGTGCTGACGGCGCTGGGAGACTCCTTCCCTTGCCTGCTGGCCCTCGTTGTGATGCTTTCCTTTCGGAGCAACCGACGGCACTCCAGCGGAACCGTTCGTTTATTTTGGAGCTTGAATGAAGCGGGATTCGGCGTTCTGTTTCTATCGCAGTTGGTCTGGTTCTACTACGATGTCGTGCTCCGCCAGGCCGCGCCCAATCCAATTGCAGGAGACGGGCTTTTTCTTCTCGCTCTAGTTCCTACCCTGGCGTCTCTCGCGCTCAGGCCGCAAGAGGAATCCGCTTCCGGAGATCTGCGATTCCGCCGCTTGGACTTTCTCCTGCTGCTCTTCTGGTGGGTCTGCCTTTACCTCTATTTTGCTTTGCCTTGGCAACTGGTGATCAAAAGCTACGCCAACTACAACCCGGTGTACTACGTGCTCGCTCTAGCTGAACATTGCGCGGCGCTTGCTGCCGTCGGAGCGCTCTATGTAAAGAGCAAAGGCTCCTGGAAAAGGTATTACCAGCAGTTCTTCTTTGCGCTCATTGTGTTCGCTGCCGGGAGTCTGCTGCAAAATATTTTTATCGATAGGGGGCGGTATTACACCGGAAGTTTTTACGACGTCCCTTGGGGTTTTTCGCTCCTGTTGCTCACGGCTACCGCCGCACTGGGTGCAGACCTTGAATCAGATACCCGCCTTGCCGGTCTCGCTCCCCGTAACCGGGGATTGTGGAGCGCCCGGCTTGCAATGATCGGAGTGATCTCCCTTCCTCTTTTGGCCATCTTCACGGTTTTCGATCATAACGTTCCGCAACCGATTGTTATTTTCCGCCTCCGGCTGGTCTTTGGAGCAGTGCTTTTCCTGGGAACTTTGACATTCCTCAAGCTCTCTTCGATGGACCGCGAGCTTCTGCGTTTGATAGGGTTGACGGAATCCTCTGTAGAAAGCCTCAAGCTGGTGCAAAACCAGATTCTGGAATCACAAAGGATGGCAGCGTTGGGGCGCCTGGCATCTGGTGCGACCCACGAAATCAGCAACCCGCTGACTGCGATTCTAGGTTACTCGGAGCTTCTGCGCGACAATCCCACGCTTACAGAACAAGATCACCAATCGGTGCGAGATATTCAGGAGCAAGTCCATCTGGCGCAGGCGGCCATCAACGGCATGCGCAGACTTGTGCGCGCGGAAGCCGAAGCCGAAAATAGTTCGTCACCGGAACCAAAAACTTTTTAACGACCGGCCCTCGTGGCTATGCCTGTGGTGCATTTGTGCCAAGGTACGTCGCCAGGAACCAAGTGTTGCCGAAGGGGTCTCTTACGGTGGCGGCACGGTCCCCGTAAGGCGCGTTTGCTGGAGGAGTCACCCCCGTGGCTCCAGCGCGAACCGCTTGCGCGTAAACTGCGTCGGTGTCCGGCACGTAGACGTGTAAGTAGGCGGGCGTTGGCTCGGATTCGCCCTGAGCTTCGGCAAGCTCGAAAGTGGCGCCGGCGATTTCGATGGTGGCGTGGAGGATAACGCCTTCGGTAGACGTGGCCACCCCGTCAGCTTTCGCGCCAAGCGCCGCTTCCACAAACGGAATCATTTTGTGGGCTTCTCGAACATGAAGATATGGCTGGACCGTGCGCATACCTTCGGGACCGGGAACCCAGCCTCTCCTGGTGGCGATGAACCAGGTGTTGCCGAACGGGTCGATGATGGCTCCCCAGCGATCACCGGAGGGATGTTCATCGTTCGGTGGATGTATGGATGTCGCGCCGGCATGTAGAGCCCGGCCGTAGGCGGCGTGGGCGTCTGGGACGTAAAGATGCGTCGCCATCGGGCGCGTGGGGTAATGCTCGTTGGCGTCGCCGAGCTCGATGACGTCCGCATCGCCGATGCCCACTTCGGCATGCATGATGGAGCCGTCGGGCCTCGGCACTCTGATACGCTCGGTGGCCTCGAAAGCTGTCACAAGGAATTCCATAAATTTGGCGGCGCCATTGACGAGAAAGTAGGGCGCGATGTTGTTGAAACCCGGACGGCGGAACGGGGCTGCTCCAGGGGATCGTGTAGCAGGCGCTGTGGCTTCGTTCATGGAGGTTCTCCTTTGCCAATCATATTTGAGAACTGCTTGGAAATGAAGCTCCCACAACAGGTCGAGTCTCACAAGATCAATCTGAGAAGCATCCACCGGGCGGCTTTGCGGACAGTGGAGTGAGAAAGTCTTATCTCTGAAGTGGGCTGGAGCACCCGACGCGGTAATCCCTGCCTTCCGGCGTCAGCTTCCTATCGAGACAATTTTTTGCGGAGCTTCCGAGATGCTGTAGATTGCTCAGAGCGGGACAGGAGGCTCCAGCATATGAACATTTTGACGGACAGCCCACTCTATGTTTTCTTCGTGTCTCTCCTCGTGTTGTGGAGTTCGGCGTGGATCGGCGCTTACTTTCGCAAGCGGAGGCGCCAGCGTGTCGAAGAACAAGACCGCGAGGATTACGGCGTTGTCGAGGGAGCCACGCTGACACTGCTCGGGCTGATCATCGGGTTCAGTTTTTCAATGGCCACCACCCGCTATGACCAGCGCAAAAACTATGAAGAGGCAGAGGCGAACGCCATTGGAACGGAATACGTCCGCGCAGATTTGCAGCCCGCCGGAGACGCTGCGAGGGTTCGCGCGCTACTGCGGGACTATCTCGCTCAGCGCATCTTGTTCTACAACACTCGCGATGCCGGCAAGCTCCTGCAGATCGATGTGGCTACAGCGCAACTGCAGGCGAATCTTTGGTCCGCAGTGCGGGCTCCTGCTCTGGCAGAGACCGTGCCTGTGGCCTCGCTTACTCTTTCTGGGATGAATGATGTGCTGAATTCGCAGGGATACACGCAAGCCGCCTGGTGGAATCGAATCCCCCCTGCCGCCTGGGTTCTCATGGCGGCCATCAGCATCTGCTGCAATCTGTTAATTGGCTACTGTTCACGCAAGATCGAAGAGAGACCGCTCCTGTTCATCGTTGTACCGCTTGTGGTGGCTATCGCGTTCTCTCTAATTGCGGACATCGACAGCCCCCGCGGCGGTGTGATTCGCGTCGCTCCGCAAAATCTGCTAAGCCTCTCAAAGAGTTTGCCTCCGAACTAAAGGGAAAACGCGGTTTGCCGGGCGTCAGACAGCCATAGCGGCCGCGGCGATGACAGCTCAAAGCGCTTCAGGAGAGCAAAGCTGGCCTTCCGTACTTCGCCACTGTCCGGCCTGCCATCTTGCCTCTCGTCGCGCATGGGTATAGGCTTCTTCCCCGGCAGTACGTTTGCGCAGCCACAGGGCCGGAGGGGTTCCGCCCTGCCTTCCTTTCACAAGCGCGAACGGGCGGCCTAGCCGTCAAGCGGCGGCGAACGAAATCAAGCAATTCGCGGCGGCAGGCGGAATCTCAGTTGTGACCTGGCGTCCCGCGACGATTCCGATAAGGAGAATTCCATGGCAACAGCAACAGCTGTAATCGAACCAAGCGTGAAAATCAGTGCGAATAAGCTGTTGATCAACGGGAAGTGGGTCAACAGCGCTTCGGGCAAAACATTTCCGACAATTAATCCGGCTACTGGTGAAGTCATAACTCAGGTGGCGGAAGCCGATGCGGCCGATGTCGACAAGGCTGTGGCGGCAGCCCGGGCAGCGTTCGAAACCGGTGCGTGGCGCAGGAAAATAACCGCTTCGCAGCGCGGGGCCATGCTGAACCGGCTGGCGGATTTGATTGAGAAACATGCCGACGAATTGGCACAGCTTGAATCGCTGGATAACGGCAAGCCGTACCAGGTGGCAAAGGCTGCGGACCTGCCGCTGACAGTAGCTTGTTATCGCTACTACGCAGGGTGGGCTGACAAGAACCAGGGCAAGACGATTCCGGTGAACGGAAATTATTTTTGCTACACGAAGCATGAGCCGGTGGGCGTGGTTGGACAGATTATTCCGTGGAACTTCCCGCTCTTGATGCAGGCATGGAAGCTGGGGCCGGCGCTGTCGATGGGCTGCACGGTGGTGCTGAAGCCTGCGGAACAGACGCCGCTTTCAGCGCTCCGCGTCGGCGAGTTGATCATGGAAGCGGGTTTCCCGGATGGCGTTGTGAACATTTTGCCTGGATATGGGCCAACGGCAGGAGCGGCACTCGCACGGCACATGGACGTGGACAAAGTGGCTTTTACCGGCTCAACGGAAGTCGGTAAGTTGATCATGAGGTCCGCGGCGGAGACCAACTTGAAGCGGGTCACGCTCGAGCTGGGCGGAAAGAGCCCGAACATCGTGTTCGCCGACGCGGACATGGATGAAGCGATCGAAGGCGCGCACTTTGCGTTGTTCTTCAATCAAGGGCAGTGCTGCTGCGCAGGCTCGCGCTTGTTCGTCGAGGAGAAAGCCTACGACGAATTCGTGGAGCGAAGCGTGGCGCGGGCGAAAAAGAGAACGGTGGGAAATCCATTTGACGCCAAGACCGAACAAGGGCCGCAAGTGGACCAAGACCAGTTCGACAAGGTGATGGGCTACATCGACAAGGGCAAGAAAGAAAACGCCAAGATGCTGACGGGCGGCGGACGCGTCGGAGACAAAGGATACTTCATCGAGCCGACCGTGTTTGCCGACGTCACAGACAACATGACCATTGCGCAGGAAGAAATCTTCGGGCCGGTCATGTCCATCCTGAAGTTCAAGAGCATCGAGGAAGTGGCGGCGCGAGCCAACAAGAGCACGTATGGGCTTGCGGCGGCGGTTTGGACAAAGGACATCAGTAAGGCGCACGCCATTGCGGACAGCGTTCGCGCGGGCACGGTGTGGGTGAATTGCTACGACGTGTTCGATGCGGGGGCGCCGTTTGGCGGTTTCAAGCAGTCGGGCATCGGGCGCGAACTGGGCGAATACTCGTTGGCAAACTACACCGAAGTTAAAACCGTAACCGTAAAATTGTAGAACATTATTCCGGGCACTGGCAGAGTTGCGACCGCGGGGCACGATATATCGTGCCCCTACTTTTTTGGGCGTAGAATCGCGGGATGGCGGTTACCCTTCGGTCTTATGAACCGCACGACTTCGCAGCTCTGCACCGGCTGGATCAGTCTTGCTTCCCTGCCGGTATTTCCTACTCGAAGACGACCCTGCACTATTTTCTAACGATCGCCAGCGCGGATTGCGTTGTTGCGACCGATGGCACGAGAATCGCCGGTTTCATATTGACGGAGGAAAATCCTCCGCTCGCGCATGTCATTACCCTGGATGTCGCCGAAGCCCATCGGCGCCATGGAGTTGGCTCGGCGCTGCTGGCGGAGAGCGAGAAGAACCTGGCGCTGCGCGACGTAAGATCCATCCTGCTGGAAACGGCAATCGACAACGAAGGCGCTGTTGCGTTCTGGAAGAGCCATGGCTATCGTATCGAAGCAGTGTTGAAGCGCTACTATCTGGGCCGGCTCGACGCCTACGAAATGCGGAAAATCTTGCCGGGCACTGGCAAATCGGCTCCGGTACAAAAAGGAACCTAAACCAAATGCCACTCTATCAGGCGATTGTCCTCGCCCTCGTGCAAGCCTTCACCGAGTTTTTGCCGGTCAGCAGCACGGCACACCTCACGCTGTTTCCTTGGCTGCTGGGCTGGCAGGATCCGGGGCTCGCGTTCGACGTGGCTTTGCATGCGGGAACGTTGGTTGCGGTGCTCCTGTATTTTTTCAAGGATTGGCTGACCCTGGCGCTTTGCGGAGTGGGATTGAAGTATCCCGCCAGTGCTACCGCCGAAGAGGTAGAGCAGCACAAGAAGCTTTTCTGGTACATGGTGATTGGAACGATTCCCGGCGGAATTCTGGGAGCGCTTTTTGAACACAAGATTGAGGAACATTTCCGCACGCCCTACGTGATTGCGATTTCGTTGATCGCCATCGCCTTGGTAATGTGGTGGGCCGATTCCAAATCGCCGCTAAAGAGGCCGATCGAACAGTCCAATGTTGCGGATGCAGTGACGATTGGCACCGCTCAAGCTCTGGCGCTTTGCCCCGGGGTGTCGCGCTCGGGAATCACGATTACTGCCGGGCTCTTCCGGGGATTTACCCGCGAGGCGGCGACAAGATTTTCGTTCCTGCTTTCCACGCCGCTGATAGCCGGAGCGGTGGTTTCGCACTTGCCCAAGTTGATCAAGCTGCATAAAGCGGGAGGGCTGGATTTGCCGCTGTCCACGCTGGTGATCAGCATCCTGGTTTCAGGCGTGGCTGGATATTTCGTCATCGCGTTTTTTCTCCGCTATCTGCAAACACACACGCTCAAACTATTTGTTATTTACAGGCTGCTGTTTGGTATCATCGTGCTTGTTTTAGCGTTTCTCCAGGCGGGCGCGCGATAGCGCCAACGTGCCCGTCGCACCACTCAGCCTTCCCCAAAAAGCTGAGGAGAATCCTGTGCGTTTGCTGACTCCGACCGAAAATAAACGGCTCAATGAGCTGATTGGGTTTTTGTGTATCACGCTGGGCCTATTGATGGCGCTGGCTCTGATTTCGTATTCGCCTCGCGATGCGGCATTGAATGTGAGCGCCGCTGGGCCCGAGGGAGGCTCAGCGCGGAATTGGATTGGGCCTGCGGGCGCGTACGGCGCGGACTTGTTGTTCCAGGTGCTTGGCTTTGCGGCGTTCCTTCTGCCGATGGCCCTGTTGGTACTGGGCTGGAGGTGGTGCCGCAGCCGGACCATCGATTCTCAAATCGCCACCCTCATTGGATATTCCCTGCTGCTGGTTTCGCTCCCTTCCCTTTTGGCATTGCTGCCCCTGCCGGGAGTGCGGGGCGCCGTTCCCGCCGGAGGAATGCTGGGCGAATTGCTCGCGCACGCGCTAAGGAGCGGTTTCAATTGGGGCGCGTACGTGATCGCCTTTGCGGTGCTGATCACGGCCATTTTCATGACCACCAGTTTTTCTTTCGCAGGCACGCACGCGTGGGCGACCGGTCCTAAGGGTCCGATCGGCGCCGTGGAAAGGCTCGGCATTTTGCAAAAGGCCGCGGCACGGTGGAGTTCTTGGAGAGAAGAACGCGAACAGGAGCGCATGCGGCGGCGCGTCGAGGAAACGCGCATTTCCGGACGCAAGCCTGTTTCGCCCCAATCGTTTGGGACTGCTGCCGTGATGAATGAACCGGCTAAGTCGATTCAGCTGGCGGATGAAAGCGACGTTTTTGAGGCCGAGAAAGAAGAGGAGACGGAAAAACGCGATACGCCTCGGCGGAAGGAACCGATTCTTTTTGTGGGGCCGGAAAAAACCGTCGTGAAAAAGCCCGGCGAGCCAAAAATCGCTAAGGGCAACCCCAATTACAAACTGCCTTCTCCTTCCTTGCTCCGCGAGGGGGAGCGCAGCCAGAAGCTGGACGAAGACGAATTAAAGGAACGTGCACGCGCCATTGAAGCGAAATGCCTTGAATTTGATATTCAGGGGCGCGTAACACAAATCAACCCAGGCCCGGTCGTCACCACTTTCGAGTTCAAGCCCGAAGCAGGCATCAAATACAGCCGCATTATCGGCTTGACGGAAGATTTATGCCTGGCATTGCAGGCCGAATCGATTTTGATCGAGCGCATCCCTGGCAAATCGACCATTGGAATTGAAGTGCCGAACCTCACCCGCCAGACCATCGCTCTGCGCGACATCATTGAAGCGCCCGAATTTTCCAGTTCGCCTAGCAAGCTGACGCTCGCCATGGGGCGCGATTTACACGGGCGGATCCGCGTCACCGACCTCGCGGCAATGCCACACCTGCTGATTGCAGGCTCAACGGGCACTGGAAAGAGCGTTTTCATCAACTCGCTGATGATGTCCATTCTCTATAAGGCGAGCCCCGACGACGTGAAGTTAGTGCTGGTCGATCCAAAGCGGCTGGAACTAAACCTTTATGAAAACATCCCGCATTTGATCGCTCCGGTGGTGACCGATCCGAAAATTGCGTCGAACGTGCTCCGCAACGCCACACGCGAGATGGAAAAGCGGCTGAAGCTACTGGCGCAGCGCGGCGTACGAAATATCGACCAGTACAATCGCACGTTCCAGAAGACACAATCGCTGTCGCTCTTCGAAAACGTCGAGGAGAGCGAGCACAAGCCGCTTCCCTACCTGGTCATTGTGATCGACGAGTTGGCCGATTTGATGATGGTGGACACAAACAACGTGGAAGAGTCCATCACGCGATTGGCGCAGATGGCGCGCGCGGTCGGCATCCACTTGATTCTGGCGACGCAGCGGCCGTCCGTCGACGTAATCACAGGCTTGATCAAAGCGAATTTTCCTGCGCGCATTTCCTTCCGCGTAGCCAGCAAAGTCGATTCACGAACGATTCTGGATTCGAACGGTTCCGAATCGCTGCTGGGCAAGGGCGACATGCTTTATCTGCCCGCGGGCTCAGCGAGGCTGCACCGCATCCACGGGCCGCTGGTCTCCGAAGACGAAATCGTTGCTGTGTGCGACTTCTGGCGGCAGCAGGCGCAAGCCAAGTACAACGAGCAACTCCTCGAAGCCCCGAAGGACGAAAACGGAAAGGTGGAAGGCGAAGCCGGATCCGACGCGGAAGCAGGCGGCGACCCGGTAGACGATGCTCTTTACCAGGATGCAGTTCGCGTCGTTTGCGAAATGGGCCGGGCCTCGACCTCCACCTTGCAGCGACGGCTTCGCATTGGCTATGGCCGCGCCGCGCACTTGATCGACATCATGGAAAAGGACGGCATCGTCGGCCCGCCCGACGGGACGCGCCCGCGCGAAGTCCTCAAGGGCAAAAGCTGGATGAAGGAGTTCGACGAGTCGGCGCAGTGATCGCTCGCAAAAGCATCGTTCTCTTGGCGGCCTTCTACGTTTTCGTCGCTGGTTACGCCTCCGCCCAAACCAAACCGCGCGTTGTGCATGTTTTTGTGGCCCTTGCCGACAACGCGCATCAGGGCATTGTCCCCGTCCCGCCGGTGCTAGGAAATGGCGATGATCCGGGCCGCAATCTCTACTGGGGCGCGGCGTTTGGCGTACGCACTTTCTTCAAGAATGCACCAGAATGGACGGAAATCTATTCGTTCAAGCCGTCCAATTCGTTCGTTCTCGAGAGAAGCGTTTTTCGGCACCATAATGACGAAGTGCTGCTTGTCGCAGATGCCTACCGCGGCAGCGCGATCAAACAGGCCTTAACTGACTTTTTTCGCGCGGCTGCAGGCATTCCCGCCAAAGAGTCTGCCGCTGGCGCGTACACGGGCCTCGCCTTTCGTGTACCTACTACCGCTGACCTGGTAGTGTATGTGGGCCACGACGGCCTGATGGATTTTCCGCTGACGGTGGATTTCGAAGGCCGCTCCGAATCGACGCGGGCCGCAATTATCCTGGCTTGCGCCAGCAGGTCTTATTTCCGCGCCCTGCTTCGAGAGTCCAAAGCCACGCCGCTTTTATGGACGAATGGGCTCATGGCTCCCGAGGCCTACACGTTGAAAGCCGCGCTCGACGGCTGGATGCTCCAGGAATCCAAAGAAGAAATTCGCAAGCGTGCCGCGGCGGCGTACGCAAAGTATCAGAAGTGCACTGATGCGGCAGCGTTGCGGCTTTTTTCGTCAGACTGGTAAGCCCTATTCCGATCCGAGGCTTTGCCTCCAGCGCCCGTTCTTTCTGCAAAAGTGAGCGTGCAACTCAGGCGAATTGACACCGTCGCGCCACACCCCATACAATTTCTAGACCACACGTGCCGGGGTAGCTCAGTGGTAGAGCGCCGCCCTGAAAAGGCGGGCGTAGCCAGTTCGATTCTGGCCCCCGGCACCACCCGTTCGCGCCATCACTTCTTCTCCGAAGAAATCTACTTTGCCGTGAGCAAGATACACGGGTTCACCGTCCTGTATCGTGGGCTCTAGTGTGAATGTCCCGAAGTGCTCTGCAAGCACTGCACGCGCAAGGTCAATGCTTTCGGGATGCGAGATTAACTCGCGAATCTTGGTTAAACGTGAGACTGCAAAAGTTCGCAGTTCGTCCAGCGTAGCGCGCAACGTTCCGGGCCCTGGCTCAAGCAACCTGTTCGTAATCGCCTGTAGTTCCCTTTCTCGTTCGCCGATTGCTGTCATGAAGATCTGTGACGGTTGTCCGTCGGCAATGGCATTCACAAGGCGCGCAAGCTCGGCCTCCAGCTGCAGCTTCCTCTGACGCATGCGTTCTAACTCGGCATTGAGCTTTTCGTGGCCCTTCCTAAGGGCTTCCTCCATACGGGCCACTGCGTAGTCGATCACTTCGATGCGGAGAACCGAGTCCGCAAGTCCTTTGAGCAAGCTCTGCTCCAACTCGTCTCGACGTACCAACGCCGCATTCTCGCACACGGAGTCGCCACGCTGATAATGCACTGAACAGCCATAGCGATCCGCGCCATGTCGTCCTCGTCCGGAAACCAACGCGATACTTCCGCCGCAGACTGAGCACTTTAGCAATCCCGAGAAAAGATAGCGCTTCGGACCAACCGTCAAGCCGCCGCCTTCCCTTCCAAACATGCTCTTAACTGCTTCCAGCCGGCGCCGCACTGCGGATGCAAGTTCGTCCGAAACAACGCGCAGGTGAGGTGCTTCGGCCCTTACCCATTCACTCTGAGGCCGTGGCCTAAAAACTCGCTTCCCTGTTCCAGGAACACGAACTTTACGACGAGTATTCCAGACTGTCTTGCCGGTATAGCGCCCGTTCAGCAAAATGTGTCGAACAGAAGACACGCACCACGACTGGCTGAATCTTCCCTTCTGCGGCTGAGGTGCGGGAACACCTTCAGAATTTAAGGTGTGTGCGATTCTTTTCATGGAGAAACCGGCCTCAGCGTACAGGCGATAGATGCGGTTAATAATTTCTGCCTGAGAAGGGTTTACTTCGAGGCATGCACTGCCGTCCGCCAACTTAACAGACGAATACCCGAAGCATCGACCGCCGGTATGAAGCCCTCTCAATGCCAGACCTTGCATGCCCCTGTGGGTTTTCTGTCCCAACTCGCGCCAGTAAACCGCATCGATGAGGCCGTGAACACCAATCAGCAACTCCGCCTGCGCGCTATCCGAGTCCACGCCCTGTGAGACGGCAACGACGCGTACACCCGCAAAGGTAAGCTTTTCGTACAGGTTCAATGCATCGGCAAGCTTTCTCGTCAAACGGGACGTGTCATCGATCAGAATGCAATCGAACACACGATCCGCCGCCGCAGAAGCTGCTAAAAGCTTTTGTAGTCCTTCCCTGGCCGTACTAGTCGCCGCAATGGCTTCATCCGAATAGACGTGCTGCTCGAGGACCAGCCAACCCTGTCGGGCAGCATACTCTCTGCATTTCCTGATTTGGTCTGAAATACTAGTCGGGCTCTGACGGTCGGAAGAGAACCTTGCGTAAATCGCGCAGCGCAATTCGTTCATTCAAGTTCTCCTTTCGGAGTCTCTTGATGTGATTGTGCCTCTATTTCTCCAGAAGTGGCAAGATCCCTTTTCATGAATTCTCGCAGCAGGGCGGGAACTATTACGCGATCGATAAAGCCCTTTAGCCAGGGCTCGATCAAGGGTTCAACCTTGTGTGGGGAAACGGGCTTCACGGAGGTATTTCTTTCGCTGCTCCTGTGTGAGATTTAGTTTATGTCGCCCTAGATGCGAGGCCCCTCGAACAAGGCGTCAACTGGCAGAACTGGACGCCAATCCGTCGTTCTCTCCACTGTGGTCACCTGCGCACGTACATACTTGCATTCAATAGAATCACCATCATCGAAACAGTCCGTTGCCATTTGCCTTGGGCGGGCACACCACAGGTACAGAGAGCTCTTTCGCACTCTCCGGAGTCAACGACGCATCCAATGCAACAGACTTCTTGCCGTTCGTCGCTTGCGACTCCAGCCATTCCTTGAAGTCGGCGTCCTTATTGAATACAAGTCTGAGTGCTTCTGAAACGACGTAAGACGTGGTTGAATCCAGAAACTCAGCATACTTGTCCAGCTTTAGCTTCAGCTCTTCGTCAACGCGAATTTGCAACGTGGCATTCTTTGGCTGTTTCGGTGGGGCTTTGAGAACCGACATATTCATCCTCCGTTTTTGTATGCATCGATTACTAAAGTGCTTATACAAAGTCTCTGGTTCCGAGATTGAGCGCGGGCAAAACACGATCCCTTTCCTGTGCTATGGGCTGGAACGACCCCATGGGTCACTTTGGCCACGCAGTCGTGGACAAAAGTGGGGTCGTTCCAGCCCATCCAAGTGTTTTGCCCGCGTCCAATTTGATCGTCCCGTCATACGCAACCTCTATACTCCCAAGAACTTCGCCTTACCCGCAGGGTGACGCAAACCGTGACGGACACGGTGACCCGTGTCTTTCATGCACCCGTCACCTCGGCAAGCATCCCCGGCAAACAGAGGCCCATTCGTGTTGACCAAATAAGTGTCAAAGAAGATGGCGCGCTCGGGCCTCTGCTGCGAGATTTGGGCTCGCAATTCACACTCGCTGAGCCCATCGGAACACCAGGACCTATAGAGGTTCTCGATTTTCTCCCCCTGAAAGCGTTCTCGTGCGTATCTAAGGAATTC
>Ga0074044_10000042_pt1 | contig 120255 bp, 89 predicted proteins | sample BogForMeECP23OM1_FD_94443 | JGI IMG/M metagenome (GOLD analysis project Ga0074044, IMG submission 94443) | Bog forest soil microbial communities from Calvert Island, British Columbia, Canada - Bog Forest MetaG ECP23OM1 | ecosystem: Environmental > Terrestrial > Soil > Wetlands ...
GCAACCGGTTTTGACGCCGGAAAAGTGCCCTGTTACTATGAACTTGGCGGCAAGCAATCACCTCATCCAGAACGTCCCCGTCGTCTAGCCTGGCCTAGGACATCGCCCTTTCACGGCGGTAACGCGGGTTCAAATCCCGCCGGGGACGCCAACCACCTAATTTATCCTCAATCACTTAGCATCCGAGTTCGCCGCAGAACGCCGCAAGAACACTTCCACGGTGCGGTTCACCGCCGTTCTTTGATCTTCCGGAACGACGTGCGCGTAGCGCTCCGGCATGCGCAAGTCGGCGTGACCTAGCTGTTGTTGTACCGCTCGCGCAGAGGCGCCTTGCTGCATCAGTGCGGTGCCCAGGCCATGCCGGAACGCATGGAAGCCACCGCGCGCAATGCCCAGCCGCTCGCGGATCGGGTGCAGGATGTCCCGGCGCACATAGCAACTCGTGATGGGCTGGCCCTTCGAATTCGCGAACAACAATCCGAACGCGTTGGGCTTCCACCGGAGTCGATATCCCTCTAGCAGGTCCACAAGCACCGGCGGCAAAGGCAGATCACGGTTGCTCGATTGCGATTTCACCGTGAGCAGTTTTCCGCGCCAGTTGCTTTGTTTCACGCGAAGCACACCAGCCGGGAGGTCGATGTTTTCCCAAGCGACACGCACCGCTTCACCTGTGCGTAACCCCAAGTACGCCATGAACGCGAAACAGAGGTTCCACGGCTCCGGGGCGGCGTCAATGATTCGCTGCGACTCGTCGGGAGTAAAAAAACCGTTGCGCCTTCTGCAGTTCCTCAACCGGCAAGCGCAACTTCTGCCAGTTGAGCTATGGTGCCAGATAGTTCCAGTCCCGTGCCGCGCTCAACATGCTGGCGAGCGTGCTGAGTGCGTTCAGGATGGTCTTACGACTCAGGCACCCGCCGCCGCAGATCGTTCACCAGCAACTGCGGGACTTCGCCTTTTACCTGATCCAGCCGGTAGTGGCCTAGCACCGGTTCTATGTAGATCCGGCACAGGGAGCGCGCAGATTCGCAGGACGACGGCTTGAACGTCGGACAGACATTCGTGCGGTACGTCTCTGAGAAACTCTTCCACTGTTGCCACTCTCCCAGGTATGTAATTCGGCTCGTTGACGTGTTCGACCATTTTGTCGGCAACGCGCCGCGCTAGGGCTTTGGTTGGCAGGTCTTTGGTAGAGCCCACTCGCGCTCGACGTTCGACCCTTACAACCTCTCCCGCTTCGTTGAGTACATCCTCGCGCCAGCGCAGAATCCAAAGATTTCCTTCTCTACGTAGCGCACCTCGTTGATACCTTTTTCGAGCCAAGTTTCCTCCTGAACTTGGCCCGCTGATTCCGGAACGAATGGTACACCCGTTTGCTTCCGGTTCCGGCGTCGAAATTTTCGTAACGTTGGTCATGCTGGATTCACGACTTCAGAGATTCACTGCGATCTCACGATTCGTCCTCTGGTGCGGGTCCGCCATCTTTGTTGTTCAGTGCTTGGACAACCAGAACAACGACGATCACGGCCGCAATCAGCAGGGCCGCTCCCACGACAGTGATCTTCATTGTTCTGGCTCCCATTGGACGGTTGCGTCACAGTTTTTTCCCGGACATCGGAATCCCTGCAGGCTGCCGTCGAACATGCTCGTCTTGACGAGTTTCGGTTCGGCCCAGAACCGACAGCCACACTCCGGACAGGTCAGCCGATAGCGTTGTTCCATCTCTTTGAGCCGCGACAGAACGCTGTCGTTACTGGTGCGCTGGAAGCAGACGGTTGAATTCGCCGATCCCGGCAGGCCCGCGGACGAAGACCTGAACGCCACAGGGGTCGCAGATCAGGTAGGGCTTCGATTTCTTCGTTTCCCGAACCTCCCGCGGTTCGGTGCAGACAGGACAGGGGAACATTTGTTTTCCGTTTGGCGCCATGAAGAACCATCCTTGGGCAACCTGCAAGTGACAGGTGCCTCTTGCGCCCACTATTGTGAGGCCTGTCTTCGGATTCGCCTTGGCAGGCCGGGAAACCCTCATGAAAGTCGTTGTGAACTTTCCGCGCAATACAGCAGCGATTGCCAGGAATCTTCCGTACAATTCGAGACACGCTATGGAGAAGGCTTCCGCGCAATCCCGAAAGCGCAACAAAGGCCCGAAAACGGCGAAATTTCCCCTTGACAGGGTTTCCGAAAAACGACCCGGCAGACGTGAAAAGATAGGCGCGTCCGAGGTCGTCGGCCGTGCCCACAACTACCGATGGATTCTCAATCAGGTATGGGATCGGCTTTGGCCGCTGCTTTCAAAAGCGAAGAATGAAGAAGACGTGATCAAAGCGTTTCGGGAAGGTGCCAAACCGTACGACGGCTCGTTTGTGCCGTCGCTGGCAGGACTCGTTCTGAAGGTTATGAACGAAAGGAAATTTCCCAAGCGAAAGGAACCGCGAATTCATTTCTTGGCCGATTCACTGGCCGGAGTTGGTTTGGTCACGCCGCGCCGTTCGCGGGACATTTGCGAAGAGGAACGAGCAAACGCGAAAAAAACGCACCACATAGTTTGTTATGAGTTTTATGTGGAGTGTTCCTGCGGTTATAAAGGGCGCTCCAAAAAACATGCTTGTACTAAATGTGGCGCACGAATAAGTTTTGGAGCTAATTCAAACTTCAATTCTGCTTTGGCGTGAAGCGCTCGCCTCCGGACGTAATGTATATATGTAACGTTGAAAGACTTGCCTGGCCTTGCCACACTCCCCTGAATTCACATCGACTCGACCCTTACTACGGATTGCATTGTCCGGCCGGGGCAAGACGCATTCTTATTAATGATTTTCCTGCGCGATCTGCGTGGCCGAGAAATTGCAAAACTGAAATTGAAGTCAAGTGTGTCGAACGCCGCCCACCACTGAAAAAGTTAGGAATGCTCGTCCACTCGCAACGGTCCTACCCCATGATGCCCTCACCCATGCCACGCTGATTGCGGTGACCCTCTGTGCGCGTACAGAAGATGATCGCGCTGTGTCGTAAGGTCGGCGCATAATCGCTTCCGAACGGGTGGAATCGGCTGAGCGTTTGTCAGGAGACCCAGAAAACACGACTTACTTTACATGGTTCGTGGCATTGGACAGGTGAGATAACTTTAGGGTTGCCGACCAACCATCCAGAATCGCCGGCGCACGATCAGAACTCCAACCGCGCCTGAAAGGCGATCATGCGTGGACTGCTATCGCCACCCAATCCGACTCCTAGCAAACCGGTCGGCGGAGAAGTTGGGGACGCGAGCGCTCCAAATCCACTCTGTGTGGAAGTATTCCCTGGAATACCGGCCTGCACCATGCTGGGAAGCGCAAAATTCGGATGGTTGAAGACATTAAAGAACTGACTCTCAAACCGCAGTTTCACATGCTCGGTCAAGAGGAACCATTTTGTCAGGTAGAAGTCACTCCACAGGAAATCTGGACCGCGCAGGGCATTGCGGCCGAGGCTTCCGAATTGGCAAGTTTGCGGGCTGTCGCCGCCATAGCACTGCCCCGTACTCGGATCGACCGCCGACACGAAAGCGTCCGGATTAAGCCACTGCAGCGTTCCCGTTTGCGTTACACCCGGAATCGGATGATGCTCATACAGCGGAACGCCGGGAACGACACTGGCAAACTGCGGCCCGCTGCCCTGCACAATTCCCTCTTGCTGCCCAGTGCTTGGATTGGCAGCTGAGTAGGGCGAGCTCAGCACCGAGAACGGAACTCCGCTGTGCCAAAACGCTGTTCCGGAGATCTGCCAGCCGTTGAGCGCGTAGCCCAGAGCACGACTGGGCACTCTGATCGGCAACTGATAGACATACTGCGCGTTTAAATTGTGCCGGATGTCATAGTCACAAGGCCCATAATCGCGGGCCAGGTCTCCCGGCAAAGGCGAGAGAATCCCTCCTGCAGAAAACGGAAGGAACCCTCCGTTCGAGACCGTATCCATGCAACGGCTCCAAGTGTAGTTGACCTGTCCTTGCAAGCCATGGCCGAGCCGTTTCATCGCGGTCAGCTGAAGACCGTTGTAGTGGCTGTTCGCGCCGGTGGAAAACTGCGTCACTGCTCCGAATCGTGCGTCAGTCGGGTGCATGTAGGGGAACGGCGCAAAACAACCTTGGCATACGGTCTGGTAACCGTTCACTTGTGTTGAGTACGGCTGGTTTACAGCGCGCGTGCCGACGTACTGCGCTTGCAAACTGGTCGTCGTTCCGAATTGATGTTCCATCCCGACGCTCCATTCCATGAAGTACGGCGCATGGAGTTTGCCATCTGGAACGGCCGTGATCGCAACCGGTGGAAGCGAGTGCTGGCCCTGGGGAAATCCCGAAGTAAAAGTCTGATTCGCGGCAACGAGTGCGCCGACAGCGCTGTTGGGCGCTTCCGGCGCAACGGCTGTCCCGCCCACAGTGCCAAGCACTCCTCCCTGGAACGTCTTGTCGTAGGGAGGATTCGCGCCGATCAGGTCGGCCACCGTGCCCGGCAGGATATCGCTGAAAATTCCGAAGCCGGTGCGGAGCACGGATTTTGGTTCAAACTGCCACGCAATTGCGGTTCTCGGTTGCAGGATCGCTATTGGTGTAGATGAAAAAAGATGGCCGAGATGGGTCTGGATCGCCTGGTTCAGCGGTTGCCTGACATCATGAGAGATGGAATTGAAAGCACCGCGAAGCCGGGCGACTTGATTATGAGGATTCAGCGGATTGGAGTTGAAGGTGTCACGTAGACCGAAGGTCCAGGTCAGTTTGCGAGTAACTTTCCAAGTGTCTTGCGCGTAGACATCGAGATTAAGAAAGTTGAATGGCTCATTTGGGTTCGAAGGGAACGTCTCCGACGCGGTATTCGCCACTCCATCGATGAATTGCTGCAGGTTGGCGTAGGTCACAGTGGGAACCGTGCCTTCTCCGAAGTCGTAGTCGTTCAGGCGGAAGATACGTGTATTGGTTCCAAATCGCAGTTCGTGAGCGCCATGGCTCCAGGCGAGATTGTCGTTAATGAAAAAGCGGGATGCGCGCCTGCCTTGAATCCAGGTGTTGTCGAGCCCTCCCATGGGCGTGAAGGCATTCGCGCCGCTGCCCTGCAACACGATGGGGAATGCGGAAAGCGTCTTCTGAAGGTCGGTTGGCCCAAACAGGCTCTCGTACCAGGAGAACGCAGGATTGAAGTAGTTCACCAGGTTCTGCGAGAAGACGTGCGTGTATCCCGCGGCAAACGAGTAGAGAGGCTGCGGTGAAAGCGCGTCGAACACCGGGTTGATGGGGTCCGTCCATGCGGCTTGCAGGCCGGTGTCCGCCTGAAAACGAAACCAAGTCGTGTCTCTCTGGTTGATGTTGTAGTCGATTCGGGCCGTCTGCACCTGCTCGTGGTCGTCGCTGGAGTGCGAAATGCTCTGCCGGTTGGCACAACCGTTTCCATTTGGCGGATTGCCCGGTGCCGCAGTGCCGTCCGAGTTGAAAGGACACCAGAGCACTTGGGTCGCTGTGCCGCTGGTATTTCCATAGAGCTTGAACATTTGTTGATAGAACCAACAATTTTCATTCGCCTCGCTGGAGCCGCAACCGGTTGGCTGACCCATGGAAAGCTGGTTCAAGACGTATTGCTGGAATGCCGCACTGGGAATGATCGTGGGCGTGACGATGGGCAGTGCGATCCGGACCCATTCGCTGTCAAAGAAGAAGAACAGTCTGTCGTGCGCGATCGGCCCACCCACACTGCCTCCAAAATGGTTTACAGTTGCCCCCGGCTTGTGATTCCCCGGCGTCGCATTGGTGAAGTAGTCCGCCGCATTCAGTAGCGAACCATTCCATAGTTCGTAAAGATTCCCGTGAAACTGGTTCGTGCCAGACTTGGTGACGTAGTCGACCTGGGACGCTCCGTACCGTCCCTGATCCACGGAATAGGAGAGCGTGTTTACGGTCACCTCTGAAATCGAATTCAGTCCCAGGACGAGGTTGGTGGAAAGGCCGCTGTTGAGATTGGTGAGCGGGTCGTTTGTTTCTAGCCCGTCCACGACGTAGCCATTGGAGAGCGCGGGGAGTCCGTTGAATTCCACGTTGCCATACCCGTTGCTGCCGCCAACAAAATCGTTGCTGCTGCCGGCCGTATTGATCAGGGCTCCAGGTGCAAACTGCAGAGGGTAGGTTAGGTCGCCTCCCGGATTCGGCAGATCCTCCAGTGCCGGTGCACTCAGGGTCGTGGATGTGTTTGCGTTTTCCAGGTTGATGAGTGGAGCTTCACTGCTGACCTCAACCGCTTCATTGGATCGAGCCACCTTCAGCGTAAAATCCACGGTCTGCTTCTGTCCTAGTCCCGCAACGACGTTGTCATTTTGCCCCGGATCGAAGCCTCGTGCTTCCACTGTGATCCAATAGGTACCCGGCTTCAGCTGCGGAAAGTTGAACCGGCCTGCGCCGTCTGTCTGGGCGCTACGCTTGAGACCCGTCTCGTGATTTGTGATCTGCACGGTGGCGCCCGCCACAACTGCGCTAGATGCGTCCCTAACTTCGCCAATGATTGCGCTGGTGGTTTCGCCTTGTGCCAGTGCTGCCGCCGGAAGAAGGCACACCACGGCCAACATAAGGAGAGCGAAGTGAGTTGCCCGCGTCATGATTTCTCCACCCATTCGGCCAAAGCGGCAATGTGCCCTAGGTTGATCTATTAACCTGCGATTATTCTGTTTAGTTAACCACAGTTAACATAAACAAGCAAGAACGGAAGGGCAAGGCTGGGCAAACTCGGCGACGGTGTCTGCGTGACGGGCAATTCGGAAGTTACTCTTGCGTACCCGATGTGCGCGATTACTTCCCGCTTGCTGACCATCCCGGAATTGGCAGGATCTTTCCCAATTCTGTCGCTTCGGGTGCACAATCCAGGCGGACGTCTAATTGGAGGTCAGATTTGGATGGCGTGAGTGTGCCAGCTAGACTTTCCGCGCAGAACTGCCCAGCGATGCAAGAACATGCCGTCTTGTGGTTAGCACTGATTCTGTTTCACTAGGTGCGCCTTGATTTTGCGGCCGTGCGGGGTTCTGAGCGTAAGATTCTTGCCATTGAGTACAAACTCTATATCTTTGTTCTTCGCAGAAAACAGGCCATCAATCTCGTCAAGAACAGGAGTTTCGTACTCAGCGCAATATGTCTGGTCGGAAGTGCGCACTGCAAAATAAAGCAGGTAATAGTGGATTTGCGGATAGCGGCTGACAAAATAGCGGTTTTCCAACACTTTTCGTACACTGACGATCTTTCCGATCTGCTGTCCTTCACTTGACGGACTGGGCGGAGGCGCTGAACTGTGCCCGTATCTCGCCGTGACGACAATGGTTGCGAGCAGGACCAATGATAAAACGCTGCGTCGCAGTTCCCTGTGTGCCATGTCCGACCTCTCGCAGCTTGCCGTGCTAGAGCTGATCGCGATGTTGTTCCAAGACGATACGAACCAGTTGACTGCGCGTCCGGACGCCGGTCTTCGAGAAAAGCTGTTGAAGTGTGGCTTTGACGGAACTTTCCGATACTTTGATTCGCCCCGCAATTTCTTTGTTGGCAAGGCCCTCGAATACAAGTGAAAGCACTTGCCGTTCTCTCTCGGTGAATCGGCCGCTTCGCGTTTCGGCGGAAGCCAGTTCGCTGTCGAGGGCAGTTTGCAGTTGCTCCTGATACAGCCAGACCTTGCCGGCCATCACGTCACGAATTGCCTGTGCCAGCAATGCGGCAGAGTCATGTTTTCGAAAAACCCCAGAAATCCCGGCCCGAATCATCTCCGCAGCTACGTCCGGCTCTACTCCCGCCGTCACCACGAGGACTTTTCCCTGGAAGCCTTGTTCCGTTGCCAGGCGAAGAAAGTTCCGGCCATCGCTTTCGCCCAGGTCGAAATCAAGAAGCACGATGTCGAGCGCCTTTCGCCGCAGAATTTCCAGCGCCTCTCCAATCGTGCCGCAGTGAGCTGTCACCTCGAATCCGGGTTCAGCACTGAGGAGCCGGCTTGCACTCTCGCGAAACAACGCGTGATCGTCCAACAGCAAAATACGGATTGTGCGGGTCTCGATGATCTCAAGCATTGTTCACCTCTTCTACCGTGGCGCGCAACGGCAATACCACAGCGAAGCAGCAGCCTTCCGATCGCGGTTCGTAACTTAGCTCTCCACCGAAACTGCGCACAATCGCGCGGGAAACGTACAGACCGAGACCGTTCGACTCGGCACCACGCTGAAACGGACGAAAGAGATTTTGCGGCGAAGCGATGCCCGCTCCTGTGTCCTCGAATCGAATCACGACGCTTCCATTGTCTTCTCGCGCCACAATTCGAAGTTGCTTCGTCCCGGTAGAAACCATGGCCCGGCGACTGTTCTTCGCCAGGTTTAAGAAAACCTGAATCAGCCCGTACCGGTCAGCCCAGACCAACGGCAGCGATTCGTGGACATTCCAATGCACATCGATATCGGACTCGCGATAATCGGCTTCAATCAGGATTCGCAGTTCGTCGAGCACCGAGGGAAGTTCGACCACCTCGCCATTCTGATCTGAACCGGAACCCAGTTCCAATGCTGATACCCGTTCCAGACTCTGGATCAAGTTTCCCAAGGCTTTGAAATCCTCGTTCGATTCAAGCTCTTTCACTCGCGAGAGGTTCTTGTGGACCACAAGGACTGCACCGCAGAGGTTGCGGATCTCATGGGCCATGGCACTCATCAAAATCCTCGAGTTCTTCAATAGATGGTCCAGACTGAGGTCCTCGCGATTCCTGAGATCCTCCGAAAGATCCACAATAATGGCCGCCAGTCGCGAACCCATTATCGTGCTGTAGGTCGAAAACCAAACACCGGCCAGAAAAACTTCCCCGTCGCTCCTTTGCCCCGTGCACTGCAACGTGGTCCGAAATACTCGCGATTGTTGGGTTTTAAGAACCGTTTGCAAAGCTGGAAGATAAGAGTTGATGGCCCGGCCTTGCAACGGTTCCCCCTCGGGAGCGAGTAAGTGTTGAGCAGCTTCATTGGCCAAGAGAACGTTTCCGGTCGAGTCGATGGTGACGATGGCTGCTGGACTGCTCTCGACGAGGGAACGTAATTGCTCCTCGGCATCCTGGCGGAGCTTGATCTGCGCTTCGAGTTCCTCGACATGCAACATCGTGATTCGGCGATTGCGGATCATTTCCGAAATAAACAGTCCTGTACCAATAAATCCAGTCGAACTAAATAGCAAGCGGCTGGCGATGCTAAAGGACGGTGGGAAGTCCGTGGGAAAGTTGTTCATCATTGCAACCGTGATGGACGCAATCTACCAGTTCATCGTACGGCGCTGGGTGTATCTGAACGAAGCCGTCGTCGTCGCCGTGATCCTGGCTATTCTGCCATACTTGCTGGTCCGAGGACCCATCAATCGGATCGTTCGTTGGAGAAAGAAAGGGAGACAAATGAAGATTCACAACGCAATTTCTATTCTTGCCTGTCTTGTCGTGGCATCCGCCATGCCATTACTGGGACAACAAAAGGGTCAGTGGGTACCGGGACAATTTGGTCTCAATGCCGGGGTGATTCCCGATCCCGGTGTCACCTACGCAAACTTGGCACTGAATTACTCCGCCAGTCAGTTGAATAACTCCGACGGCAACAGCGTGTCAGGGATCAACGGGAACTATTCGTTCTGGGTGGACGAAAATATTTTCTATTACGTCCCGAACCACAAATTTCTCGGCGGCTATTTCATGCCCTATGTTGCCCTAAACTACGCCAGCGGCGAGGTGGTAGCAAACATAACCGGGACCAACCTCAGCACCGGCGGAGGTGGGTCTGGTTTTGCCGACACGTACGTCCAGCCATTCAACCTGGGTTGGCACTTCGGTAAGCGAGTCGACTTCAATGTCGGATACTCTTTTACGGCCCCAACTGGCCGGTACACTGCGGGGGCGAATAACAACGTGGGTTCCGGATACTGGGGCAACAACATTACATCGGGCACAACGCTCTACCTCACGAAGAACAAAGGAACCAGTGCAAACTTGGCCACCGACTGGGAAATCCACGGGCAAAAGACGACCGTTAGCATACCCGCGGGTGAGTTGAGCAAAATAACGCCTGGCGAGGCCTTCACCATGGAGTGGGGCATTGGCCAAGTTCTTCCCGTGAAGAAAGATTTCAGCCAACTTGCTCAACTCGGCTTGGTTGGATACGACCAATGGCAGGTTTCGAGTAACGGTGGCAATTACTTGATTGCGGGAACTCCCGTCGCGGCGAGCCGAGTTCCGTACTACTCAGTTCATGGAATCGGCCTCCAGGCCAATTACATTCTCCCGGCGAAGGATCTGACAGGGTTCTTCAAATACTACGATGAATATGGGGCCTTCGCTCGTCCGAAGGGACGTACGATCGTGTTCGGCTTTTCCTGGACGTTGCGAATCCCGAAGCCGCAACCCCCCAAGTCCTAGTCGCTTAACAGCGTTTAGAACATGGAACGCTACAACCCGGGAAAGACATGGCAATGGACGAACGACGAGGAGTAACCCGTCGTTGCAACCGGCGTTTACACTGAGCCCCGGTCAATGAGCGTAAAGGCGATACGAATAGTAGCGAAAGGACATATCTGATGAAGGAAAATCGAACATGGATCGTTGCCCTCACAGCCTTGGTGTGCATCTGTTGTGTCGGATTCGCCCATGGCGCGTCGAACGGCGAGAAAATCAAGATCAACGGACTGATCACCGGGCGAGACGGAGACACTCTGACTTTAAAGCCTATCGGCGATCAGGCAGCCGTCGTCGTGGTCTTGACCGACACAACCAGCATTGCGATGCCCAAGGGCTTGTTGGGACTTAGGAAGTCGGAACAGGCCGTCACCGCTCTGATCCCGGGACTGCGGATTCAAGTCGAAGGCACCGGCACCGACGCGCGGGTGGTGGCCAAAACCATCAGACTCACGAAGGACGACTTAGTCCTGGCCGAGACGATTCAGGCTGGCTTGACCCCGACGCAGCGGCAGCAGGCGGTCAATAAGGCCAACATTGCCACTAACCAACAAGGTATCCAAACCAACCAGTAAGACATTGCCGCCAACAAGAAACAGATCGCGTCCAATCAGGCGCAGATCGGTGCCAACCAGGCACAGATCGAAGCCAATCAGCAGGAGATTCAGGCCACTACCCAGCGCTTCAACGACCTTTCGGAGTATGACACCACCGCCACTGCAACCGTAAACTTTGCCAGCGGAAGCTATACCATTTCAGATAGTGGTAAAGACGCTTTGAGACTGCTGGCGGGAAGCGCGATTGGCAGGAAAGGCGACATCATCCAGGTAAAGGGCTTTGCCGATTCCTCGGGCAATGCGGCCATGAACGAGAAGTTGAGCATGGATCGTGCCCAGGCAGTCATCGCGTATCTATTGCAGAAATGCAGCGTTCCCCTGCGACACATCGTGGCGCCGGGGGCGATGGGCATCGCTGATCCCGCAGCACCCAACGAAGTACCTGAGGGACGCGCAGAGAACCGCCGCGTGGAAGTCAAGGTGTAGGTGAATCGCGGGGTGGCTGGAGGAATGTAGAGAAGTGGTTTCGCCGGGCATCGGGACATTTTGCACACTAGTTTGTGCCCCAACTCCGAAACTCGAATGCTCCCAGGAAACGTCGATCGAGTCTGCTTAATCTAGTTGGCACCGGCTCATAGTTCAGTCGAGAATTGTCACCGCACCGGTCCCAAAATCGTAATAACCCGCAACGACCTTCACCTTGCCTTGCTTCTCCATGCCTGAGATCACGGTCGAGGACTCCCGCAACAGGGACGCCTGGATCTTGGCGTTCGCTTTAGTAGTCGCTTCAAGATTGGGGCCCGCCTGATCGACAGCAGGTTGGATGTGCGGGAAAAGAGCGCTGATTTGTCCGGGAACTTCCTTGCCTTGGATCGTCGCCTTGACCGCCCCACAATTAGCGTGACCCATTACCAGAATCACTTCCGTGCCCAATACCGCTGCGCCGTATTCAAGACTGGCCATAATTTCCGGAGTAACCACATTTCCCGCCACCCGCGTAACAAAAAGATGGCCGATGGTCTGATCGAAGATTAGTTCGACGGGTACCCGAGAATCTGCACACGACAGCAAGGCGGCAAATGGTTCCTGCTTGTCAATCGTCTTTTCCTTGAGAATCGCAAGATCGTGCTCATTAGAAGTCATACGACCTGTGATGAATCGTTTGTTGCCCGCCATCAACTCAGCCAACGCTGCATCCGGAGTGAGCGTACTCTGTGCCCGCACCTCCGGTGGAAACGCAAATTCCGGGCCTCCCGCCAGCAAGCTAGCAACCGCCCCCGATACTCCCAGATGCAAAAATCGCCGCCTGGACTCTGCCCGATTCGGAAAAGATGTACTCATGTCTTTCCTCCCTCTTTTAGCCGATTCGTCCAACCGCACCATACTAAGGCAATGAGCGATTATTGCGGGCGGACGTTAGTGGCCTTGATGTACTGGTTGCCGAAGCTCTCGATTTCGATATGTCCCTTTTTCTTGTCGAAACGGATTTTGGCCGCAGCCATGATTTCACCGGTGCCCGTGCCCGTGGCATCCAGCTTCACTTGAAGATAGCCGAAAGGGTAGTCTCTGGTGCGTCCGCCGCGATAAAGCTCGACGAAAGGCATAGTGCGAGCGGTAACAATGGTGATGATCGTGTCTGATCCCTCCTGACGTTTACGCGCGACAGCGATCTGATTGCCGGTAGAACCTACTGCGTTGATGCGGCCCTTATCTTCCTTTTCGAGGGCACGGCGAAGGGCGTCCGTGCCCTGATCCTTGACCAGTTGCGCAAAGCTCTGGACCTCTTCATCGGTCGTATACTGCGTGATTCGGAAGTCAAACGAGATTGTTTTGCCGCCGACGCTTCCGCCGGTACCGATGGCCACGCCGGAGTAAGACTCCGGGAATGTCTTGTCCTGGGGGGATGCGACTCGAGAGACGGAAAGGAGCAACAATGAGACGAACAAGGCAATACGGGACAGTTGCATGTTCATGGCGATTCTCCTTGAGCACCGCATTCTATCCCAGCCACAAGCCGACTACTAACACGCTACAAGCTGGGCAGGCGCGTGACTAGCCGAGGGACATGGTGTCCGCGAGCGGGAGCCGTTAATAAGACTCTTCGAGGGCGAATCGCCGTCTCAGCTACTCCACGGGCTTCCAGCCGTCGCCAGGATTGAATGTTGTGATGGCCTTGGCTACGTCCGCGGTGTTTTCCCCGAGATTCTTTTCGAATACAACGCCATCTTGATTGATGCAAAACGACATCACGCCGGAATTGCCATACTCTGCGGGATACGCCAATATGGCGAAGCCACCCGTCATGGCTCCGTTGACGACGTATTCTTTTGCTCCGCCGTGGGCCCGTTCACCTTGTTTTGTCAAGATCCGGTAAAAGTAGCCGTGGAAGGGTTGGGGCGCCTGCGTACTGCCGGTATAGCCCTCGGCGCTCGCGTAAGCAGCAAGTGGTCCAAGAGGACTCTCCGGTTGATTCTCATCGGCGGGCTTCCAGTACAAACCGTTCTGCTTGCCGTCGTCGCTGACGAACTTCTGGGCATATTGCCGCACATGACTATCGTCGTGAGTCTGCCTGAAGTATTCAGCCTGGGCTTCCGCGATGGCGTTCAGAGTGTCCACCGTTGACAGTTCGTTCCCACCGATCCGGCGAGCCAATATCTCTTGCTTTGCGGAGCCCGTGTCGAAATACCACTGCCCGGAGGAGTTTTTCAGCAAGGCAAACGGGAAGGGATAGTTCTCTGCGCCAACATCAAGGACCATTCCGCCGTTTACCAACTTGCCCCAGCGGTGCATCTCGTCATAGCGGCCTGCGAACAAATCCAGCGCGGCTTTGTCCTGAACCGGATCGCCTGAAAGAACCAGTTCCTTGGCCTCGGGGCCGAAAATCGCCAGCACCACATTGCCGTCTCCTCCTTTTGCGGCGGCGTAAATCGCTTGGCCCGCGGCTTCCGGGGACGCGAACGTTTGCGGTCCACTGGGGGCTGGCTGCGATTGGTTACAGCCCGCCGAGAGAGCGGTGATGGCGATCAGTGTCACGAACAGCAGATTGCGCGAATTCATCTTCATTAGGGCACGCCTGATTAGTGCAAATCTGAGATGCGTAGTACCACTCCTTCATTAGTAGTTCTCACCACTAGCGGCCTCCTCTGCCGCCCTTGGCTGCCACACTTTGATTCCCCCGAGCACTCTGCGCGCGCCCTCCTCCGGATCCGGAAAACGCATTCGGACGATCGGCTTGCCCGGCGCCGGTGTTAGGGCTCTGTGGACGCTGATAACCGCGGGCTTCGTTGGTGCTGGGTCGTGTACTCGGGCTTGCATTCGGACGACTCCCAGGAGTGGCCGGAAGAGTAGTCGGTCTGTCCCCGCCCCGCCTCGTAGCCGGAGTGCCACCGGGGGCATTCGGACGAGTGCGTCCGTTTGCGGGAAGTGTTGTGGCCGGAGGACGATAGCCCGGGCGATTGCCCGGACTTGGAAGCGTTGTAGCGGGAGGACGATAGCCGGGAGGACGACCGTACCCGGGATAACCTGGACCATAGCCCGGATAGCCGGGACGATACCCTGGGTATCCGGGACGATAGCCCCCACCGTAATAGCCGCCGCGCCAGTAGCTGTTCCCAACGTAAATGTTGCGATTGTAGATTATGGTATTGCCGTGCCAGTTGGTGCCCCAATAGCTCCAGCCCCACCCGCAGCAACCGCCAGATATCATGGCTCCGACCGCGATCCCGACACCGAAAGAAATGATTGCCGCAGCCGCTACGTCCGCCGAACTATATGCGGGTACTACAACCGGAGCGCCGTAAATTATAGTTGGGTTGTAAACCGGCACGTACACAATCTGTGGATTCGCCGGCTGTATGACGATGGTCTGCGGGCTCTCCTGGACGACTTTAAGCTCTGGGGTTGATTTCAGGTTACCCGCGGCCAGTGCTTTAGCGCGCATTCTCTGGACGGCAGCCATAACGTCCGACTGCTGTGTCGCTGAAGCTTCTCCTAGTGCGGAGGTCCAAGCGAGGTTCTTGGCCAGATTGTCGAGCACGGAAGGAAACTGGGTCAGCGCTTTCACCGCCAGGTCCCATGCTTGTTGATCGACCGCCTTGGCCAGCGCCTCGCCCTTAAGCTGAGAGTTGTCCTTAAGCCAGAGCGTGGCGTCGACTATTTCGTAGGGAAAAGTTGCAGCCCCAAGAATCTGCGCGACCAAAGCGTCTGGATAAAGGGCGATCGGAGCAACGGTCGCGTCGAGTTCCTCGGCAGTAAGAAGCCTATCCTCTCGGGGACCCGAAGCGGGCGTGTTCTGCGTTCCCGACGGCGACGCATTCTGCGCGTTTGCCCCGATAGGAAACGTCATCAGGACAAGAAGGAAGCTCATCAATAAGGCAACTGCTTTCTGCACTCGAAGCATAGTGTTCTAGTTTCCGCCGACCGCTTTTCCTGAAGCGGTCGGTATGTGAGCTGATCTTAAAATGCTCAGCGCCTTCGGGAACCTGGAGCTACAGCGAAATCACCGAAAATGCAGACCGCCAAAAACTCGTACAACTAAACCCCCGTCGATTACGCAGGCAGTCCATCCTATAGAATCCGTCGCGCGGAGACCCCAATCCTCGCTCTTTTTCTCGCACGTGGCGAGCGCGGGCGCTACTGGCAAAACTTACAGTCAACCGAGTCAACCCCACTTTCTTTCCGCCCATGCGTTCAATGCAGGCGCGGTCCGAGAGTTTGACTGCGCGGCATCCAGCGGCAGGGACAAGCTTATCGCCTACATTAGGGTTCCACTGGCGAGGTCTCGGGTCGCTGCATCGATAACAACTTCATCTCGAATACGTGTAAGTCTGTTGTTCCGCCAGGTACTCAGGAGGTTTGTGCGTCCGGGGGGCCAACGTCGACAATGAGGTCTTTTTCAACATTGGCCACACCCGGCAGCCTGCCTGCCTCACGTGCGAGAGACTCGCTCCCTCGTACTTCAACAGCACCGACCACATCCAGCACCTGAACAATCGTCAGACCCATTTCACCGAGCTTCTTGGCAAGCGTATCGATGCCTACGCTCGAATCAGCGGTGACAATCCAGGTTTGGATTGCCTTGTCAGGCGCCTCCATCACCGCGAGACCGCTGGAGACGTCGGAGCCTGTACCATGCCCGCACCGACGTCGCTGCTTTGAAGGGTTACTGGTTTGGCGGCTCCTGTAAGCGCGTTCCACAGCGCCTGGCCACGGTTGGCCGGGTCGCTCTCCGCCCACAACGCCGCTATGCCCGCGACGTGTGGCGTGGCCATGCTAGTTCCGCTCTTCGTTCCATGTAGAGCGGGCGAAGGAACGGAGGAGAAGATGCCAACTCCTGGACCCGCGATGTCGACCTTGCCTCCATTTGAAAATGGCGCGATGTCGAGGTTCTGATCGAGCGCGGCGACGGACATGAATGTCGGAGAATTTGCCGGCGCCCCGGTGGGAGCGATAGTGCCCGGACGTTGGCTGTCGTTGCCAGCCGCAGCAATCAAAATCGTGCCCTGCGCCAGAGCCTTTGTGCCGGCCTGAGTATAGGAAGTTTGGACTGGAGCCACGGTCCGGAGCGACATCGACACTACTTCACAGTTATTTGCGAGTGCCCAGTTGATACCCGCCAGGATGGAGCTTGTCGTGCCCGTTCCGGCGTCGGTGAGGACCTTGCCGATGTACATCTGGGCCGCGTAAGCAATGCCATAACGCGATATCCCCGCGCCCGGATCCAGAGGACCACACGCGGTTCCCGCTGTGTGCGTACCGTGTGAATTGCCGTCCTGCACCGCCTGGCCAACAAAGGAGTGACTCACAATTGTGCGGCCGGCGAAATCAGGATGATTCAAATCGAAGCCGGTATCGAGAATGCAGACCTTGATGTTGTTCCCCATCCATCCGCATTGGGTCACGCCCGTGAGATCAAGCCCGTAAGTTGGCGCCGCAGCTGTCGCCGTCGCAGTGGTTCCCGCATCGGTGGCGCTACTGGAAGCGTCGCTCCCGCCATCGATCGCGAAAACGAAAAACTCTGCCTCGTAGGAAGCAATGGGGCTGTTGGGATCGGGAGCAGGCGCCGGCGGCGGCACCGATGCGATGCCGACCTCCGCGATCGCTGGGCCACTCCCCGAACTGATGGCTGCGTACGCTTCGCTCGATACGAGCGCGGCTCCGACACTTGGAAATACCAGGACCTCGGCGGCGCCCAGATCCTCGAACGAAACTGCCTGTCCTTCAAAGGAAGAAGCACTGGCAACGTTGAGGCTGTGCGTATCCTTGAACTCGCTGATCGCCGCATCGGTTGCATCTTGTTTGAAGATCGCGATGTAGCGGCCGGTGTAAATTACCTGCGAAGTTGGGTCTTCGGCGGCGGTCGCCACTTGCTGAGAAGCAGCAGTATACAAGTCGTCGACAGAAGTTGTGAGCGGCATGAGATACCTCCTCCACATTCTTTGGATTCTTTGGCGGTCTGAGACAGGGGGCCCACTACCGATGGTATGCGCATAAGATAGGCCGCTTTGCTGGAACATGCAAGCAAACTTTCATGCACGCTGATGCCGGAGTGCGCTGAACCATGACACGCGGGCCAACCTATGACAGATTAACTTCCATTACCTGGACCAGCCGGTGGCCGCATCGCAATTGGCTGAGTTTGTGGAACCAGAAGAAACTGCCACCTTCTTAGGCTGCATACACTTAGGCAAACTTGGCAACGATACGTAGTGATCGCCGGGAGAGACAACGAAAGTGAAAGGTGTCATCCGGCCCATGTCTTCATCATCAATCGTTATTTTGGCATCTTGAGTTGACGTCACAGATAACCTCCCTGGTGTCGTTGGTCTCTGCGACGACAAAGGCGCGGGGAACAGGAGGAGGCAACCCAATAAAACTTCAGGAGGTGGGAACATTCGTCGAGCCTTCATACTTATCCACCTTATTCCAATCTCGCCTTACAAAGTCCGCGAAGGAGAAAACACTTAACAGAAGTGTGTAAAATTGCAGGTTCCTGGGCCACTGAATCTTGGGCAAATCGAGGGTCCCAATAGAGTTCTCTATCAACCATTGTACGTTCTGCGAGGATATATATCCGAAGTATATGGACAGACACGCACACAGGGCCCCTGCAATGGCGGGCCAAACATCTCGCGCAGGATAGCGTTGTTTGTGTCTGTTGGTAAAAAACCACCCCATACCCGCCAGCAGCCCGGTGGCGAGAGTAGTGAGCAAGTTGCCCGCGGCCGCGTAGGTGTCCAAGGCTTTGCTCAGCGCCGCCTCGTCACCAGCGGGAGGAACTACATAGGGCCTGGAATCGATGTAATACGTCAATATCCCAAGCACTATCGCAAGCACAACCAAACCGATATAGAAGCCGCCGTTAACAGTTACTGCGCGTGCGAACATTCCCTTGGCTGCATTCATTCAGTCTCAACTCCTCACGCGACCGAACTCTGTAGTATGCAACTCACCGATGATACCAATTCGTGGGTGCGACTGTCGCGGCAGCCCGATACTTTGAAATCTCCAGCGGTGGTTCAACCGACTTAGATCGTTTACGCTTTTACGCTTCCAGAGCTTTGCAAGTTTGCGTTCTTTGGTCGTGGCGTATTTCTGTAGGCATGAAGGATTATGTCGCTCAAGAGCAATTCAGCCCTAGTAGAAGGGAAGGTGGAAATCTTAGGCGATTGGCCTCTGATTAGGCAGGAATTTCGCGGGTAGTCGTACCCGGCCATCGGGCGCATGCAGTTGAAATAGCGCCGAGAATGGTCGCAGTTGTGAACGTTCTTCGATCATCGGCAGCGAGCGCGCTCTGGTGAAAAAGTGGATCGTCGAAACTGCAGGCTCGCGGATCGGTCACGCGCAAAATCGGCTGGACCGGCCAGCTGCCGTCGGCGAGTTGAAGCCGCAAGAGCTCTTCCAGCGCAGCGACCAGCACCGTTTTGTCGTCTCCGATTAGTGCAGCCAATTCCAGCGCGAGACCGCGATCGAAACAGCTGCCGTCTCCCACAGCATCGCTAGAACCAAAGAATAGTTGGGGAGCCCCACGGTAGCTGCGGGCAAGCATCAGGAACTCGCGCGCCAGATAGTTGCGGGATACCCACCAATAGCTTTCGGCAGCGTGCCGTCCGTTAATATGCTCTCGCAGACTCCTCTCCGCGCGGCGTAGGATATCATGTCGCGGATCAAGAATCTGGCTCATAGCCTGCATTCCCACAGTGGTCACCTCGGCATGCCCTCGCGACCAGCCCGGGCGCGCACCGCAATTCTTGTAGGTGGCAAAGTGACCATCGGCAAGCTGAAACTTTGCCAGGGCAGCATAATCGCCCACTGTCACCGGCTCGCCCGCGCGAGACAAATATAGAATGACCTGCGCGGTCGTATCGGAGTCGGGATCGCAGCGTTGGTTGTAAGACCAGCCTCCGGGCTGACGCGATGCGGACAGAAAGCGAGCCGCGCGGCGCAGACAATGGTCCATCAGAAAGTATGGCCAGCAGCGTTGTGCTTGCAATACGCGCGCGGCGACATAGGCTGTGGTCCACGACTCCGCGCGCCCGGGGAGGAGTTGAAAGTCGCGCCACGCTCCATCGGAATCCTGCGCTTGCTCGAGGAATTGACTGGCAAGTCGTGCGGCACGCTCGGCAGTGACCGGCATCTTTGACATTGCATACGCACTCAGGACGGACGGCAAGTTTCCATCGCTGTCGATGGTCGGGGTCGTAGCAGACGCGACAGTGCGACGCCACTCAAACCGACCCGCATCTCGGCCTGGGCGGGATAGACAATGGATACTGACACCACGCCGTGATGTGGGAGCTCAGCCTCGGAGAGATCCGCAAGCAGTTTGCAGTAAGGGGAGCATCGCTTCGTCGATTGCATGCAATTCAGCATGCGCTGGCGCACGCGAACAGCGCCACCAACCGCGCTGCTCCTTACAAACAGAGCCAACCTTCTAACCGACGGTCTGTGCGCTGCAATCGCGATGCTGTAGCCGAGACAGGTCCACTGCAGGGCTGCGGCGAGGGGCATGCCGCACACATGTTCGATTCCAGCCAGCATGGTAGCGCGCTGTTCGTCATCAGCGAGCGTGCTGAGCAAGCAGTCTAGTTGCGGCCGTGAGAGCTGCTGCTGGCGAAAATAGTACTCCGTGGCTCCGCTTTGCGGCTCGTAGCCGATCATCACCGCGATGGAGTCGCGCAGGGGAAGGTCGATCAAAGATCGGACAGTGTGTTGAGCTCCGGGTGGGACTTCAAGATAAATCTTGATGCTTTCCTGATTTCTGACTTCCCTCAAACCCAGTCGCGCTCCCCACGACAAAACATGATCCTTCTGCATGAGCGTCCAACGTTGCATCTCTTCTGCTTCGGCAAGGGGATGACCCAAACGCGCGGCAAGTTCGCACGCCGCAGCCATTCGTTTGTGATTCTGGGTCTCTGGTCCGGCGACGTCGACGGTATATCGCAGCAAATTGTCTGCGCTGGAGAAGGTGAACTCCAGCGGACTTCCATCCGTCGTCAATCCGCTGAACCGCCATGCGACATCTGGCCATATCGACCGCGCGAATGTCTCGCAACATAGAGCAAGGGACGGCTCAAGTCGCTCGGCCGCCGTGCTGCCACTGAAAGTCGTGATAGCCCGTCCCACAGCCGTAACGGCGTTTACGGTATTTGCACCTGCGGTGTCTGCTGTACTCATGCGCTGCCAAAGAGAGTTCCCATCAACTGCCCGGAGTCACTACCAGCAGCGGATCGGTTGCGGTGATGTAGCTGCCCTGTTGTTGCTGATTCGCGGTGGTGACGAACGTTAATCGATATTGGTAGCTGTTGAGCGTGGGGTTGATCAGGGCAATACTCAGCGTGGGAGGAGTCGTGGTTCCGGACGGAATCTGCACAGTTGTCTGGAACGAATAGTTGTTCGCAGTGTCCTGATACGACAGTTCAACGATGGCTACCGAATAAGCAGTCGGGTCAAATGCGGGCTGCAACGTGAGATTGATCGCTCCTACAAATGGATCGCTAACGATGATCGCGCTAGCGGTCGAGGTTGCTTGCGGCGCGCTGATCAGCGTGCCGCTCTTCAAATAACAATTGGTTGAGTAGGTGTACGTGCGCGCATCCTTGTCGGCGAGCCGCAGTTTCCAGAATTGCGGCGCATTGCCGGGACGCACGATGATAGTCGTCGAAGTTTGCCAACCGCTGGCCGCCTGGTATTGCAATGGGACCTCGATGCGATCCACGAGGGTTGCATTGATGCGATCGGCAGAAACGGAGACTTGAAGAAATCCGAGAAAGTCATAGGGATCGAGATTCAGGACACGATTCTCGGTCGTCACGGTGGGGAGTGGGTAGTCTGTCATTTCGCCAACCCAGCCAGACTCCGGATCGAATTTATAGTCCGCGGTGTAATTGAACTGCGTGGTCTGAATGAGCCCTTCGAAAACATCCCAGGTTTGGGCGGTTTTGGTAGTCGGATCAAAGGAGAACTCGCCGTGCTTCACCCCAGCCGCGTTCGAAGGATCGCCATAATCGAGAGCGACATGTGCGACTAATAGACCGATGCCAGTGAAGTCCCGTGGTGGATTAATCGTAACTGCAAATTGATTGAAAAAGGGATCCGTGCCGTCGACTTTAAGAAAATGCTTGCTTTGATCGATTCCCTGCAACAAAAGCCCAAAATAACCTTGGGGTGAGTAAGTACGTTGCACCGCACTCATCTGGTTGAACTCGTACTCGACGGTTTTCAGTTCGTCCTGAGAAACGAACTTGAGCTTTAGCGATGCTCCGAAGGGCGACGCTGCTTGTGAAGCGGCCGCAGCGGTCCCGGGCAGGGCCTTGAATGGAGTTCCACTTCCACCCGCCGGCGTTGTGCTGGGAGTGCTAGTCGTCGATGTGGGTGGAGTCGACGGCGACGCAGCAGGTTTCGGCGTAGTAGCGCCGCCGGAAGCGAGTGCCGCGACACCGGAAGCAACGGTAGAAACGCCGGAAGCGACTGCAGCGACGCCAGATGCAACCGATGCACCACCCGATGCCCCTGCGGAAGACATGCCGGCCGCCGGTTGAGATGCACCTTGGGTTGGAGTCGTACCACCGCTTGGGCTTCCTCCGGAGCCCATGGCCGGCGCAGTTTTGGCCGGCTGCGTCGGCGGGGTGGTTGGAGTGGTAGGTTTTGTCGTCGCGCCCGCGCCTGTCGACGACAGATTGAGGGACTGGGCGTCCGCGGCTTGCTCGGTGGTAGGAGACAAACTGGGCTGAAACCATTGCGCCATGATTTGGTCCTTGAACAGGTTCAGCGCCCAGTTTTCGCGGTCTGCGCCGGCGGCGTCGGTGGTCAGATTCACAACGTCGATGACTATAGACCCATCCTGACGCAGCTTCTCAAAAGTGGCGTCGATGCCAGCCTGCACGTAATACTGCACGGTCAGGTCGACACTGAACGACTGGTAGACGCGCTTAAGATCGGCAGTGATTTTCACGTCCAGCGCTGGCTGCACGCCGGTAAACTGCATGTTGTAAATGGCTCCCACCGGGGTCATGCCATCCTGAAAAGCTTGCTCGAGAATGGTGGCTCCTTCTTCACTGAGCGTCATCGCAAACAGTGCGTCATTGTTGCCGAATAAATCTGGGTTGGAGGCGCCGAGAATGCCTTCCACGGCTTGGCCTGCTCCTCCGCCGGCTGCGGTCGTGCCTCCGCTGCCTTGCAAGTTGAGGGCGACTATCTGCACAGTTCCTTGGTCGAAACTTACGGGAGACAGCAGGGGGTTAGCCACATTGGGGAACTGGCTACGGATCTGTCCCACAATAGCTTCCTGGTTATCGGGGCTAAGCGTCAGGCATAGAGTGACGTTCAGAAATCCGACGCCCTGAATTCCAGCCGAAGCCACATCCGGCGCATACATAATGAGCAAAAATTGGGGTTCGGTGCTGCCCGCCATCGTCTCCAGGCCCACCGGACCGGGCAAGTACCAGAACTGATTGGGGTCGGCGTGGTCAGGGAACACGGTGATGCCATTTACGGTAAACGAATTGCTCGAAAAAAGTAGCATAGGTGCCTCCAAGGCCAGACGACTGAGGACAGTGGCAGTGTCAGTCGAGTTGGCTAAGTGGAATGACGACAACGTTGCCGCTTACCGCTGTCCAAGCGATGCTTTTCGTCTGTCCGTTGCCAAGTACAATGTTGGCGCTATATTGCGCGGTGATCTGTTCATTCAGGAAGTCATAGGCAAAAGTACGCGTGTCGCCTTTGCTGTTGAGCACGAAAGACTGAGTGCTATTGATGGAATTAGCGGGATCGACATAGCGGAGTTGCACGTCGATCTCAGTGACATTCTTAGTGGAGAAGTCGATCGCCTCCGACTGCACCGCGATGATCTGGTGACCTTTCATGCCGTTCTGCAGAATAAGGTAGCTGTCTGAAGTAACGGACCCCGGAACGGTCCAAACCTGCCCATTCAACTGGATCAGGCGTGCTTCGTAGTAGATGAAAATCTGCGATGCATCTTGCCGCTCGGCTTCGAATACAGGGGCCGAAGGAGCGCTCTGTGTGAGGGTGAAGGTTTGCTGCGTGGTTGGATTTTGCTTGCTGGGGTAGGCGACAAACACAAGTGCCTGCGAAAAGACCGTCCAATCGAGCGCGGCGAGCACGGTCAAGTCAATTTTCGTGGGGAAAGGATCCGTGATGTTAATGTTGGCGTCGCTCGTAGTGATCCACGATGTCGTGCTCGTGCCACCGGTAGCCAGCGTAAACGTGAGCCGATAGAGGAAGGTGCGCAACGCCGGATTGACAAGGAAGAGCGACCAGTCGATTTCCTGATTCTGGCTGTTCAATACCGCGCTCGGCTGTTCATTAATACTGTTGGCGGCATCGACATATTGGCACTCTACCTCGACGCTCGGATAGCGATCCCAAGGCAGACCATAGGCCCGTACCGGTACGACCGTTACATCGTAGACCTGGCCCCGCGGCTCAATGTCGATGTTGCCGTTGGCGGAAAGCGTGGGGCTCGTCAACTGGCCTGGGCGCTGCGTCGTATCAACGCTGGCAAAGTTCACGGTGTAGGTATAGGAGACCGGCATCGACATCTGGCCGTTGACCAACAGGCTGGTCCAGCCCGCACTAGCCTGCGGAGCAGCCGCAGTGAGGGTTACCGCTTGCACAATGTTGTTGTAAGTCATGTTCACATTGATCGAGGCAATGGAGTCTCCCTGAAAGTCGGCATGGGTCGTAACCGTCACCTGACGCCGCTGAAAAAACGGGTTGTCGAGGTCGACTTTGACTATGAACTGATCGAGAGTAATGCCGCTCTGGGTGAGCACGCTAAGCAGCCCTGACAGATGGCCCTGCGGATAAATCGTTCGCTGCACCGTGGTGCGTTCGCTGACATCGAAGTTCAGGGACTTCTGATCGGTTCGCGTGAGATCGGTGTTTTTGTAGGAAAAGCAAGCCACGCTGGCAGCTCCGCCGGTCAGGGCGATGTCGCTGACAGCCTGGAAGGTCTGCAAGCCCTTATCCCAAGCGTCGGGTTTGTTCGGGTCGGGCGGCGGCAGGCTGGATTGAAAGAAATTTGTCGTGATGAGTTCGTAACATTCGGCGACCGCTTTGTCGCGGTCAGAGCCGGCGGCCGTACCCAAGTCGCTCTCCGTAGTGTAGGTCGATACATCGATGGTGATGATCTGGCTCTCAATTAGTTTTTCGACGGTTTTCTGAATATCCGTTGAGAAAAATAGAAATCCTCCGCTGTACTCCGAGTTGAGATAAGTCTGCACGCGATTCCAGTCGGCAGTGATGCGAACATTGAACGCAGGCCGCAGTCCGAGAAAGTCGAGAGCATAGATTACGGCAATCGGCGCCATCTGGCCGCTCATAGCCTGTTGTAGGATCGTGGCACCGTTCTGATCGAGCTGAACCGAGAACGTGGCCTGATTGTCACCGTAGAGAGCTGGCTTGGTTGCGTTCTGGATTTTGATTACGAATTGAGGTTGAGCGGGAGTCGCTGCAGTGGTGGTTGTAACCGCAGGCCCCGTGTTGACTGGTGTGGCTGAGGCACTGGATGCCGACCCCGTGGTGGGAGGCGGGGGAGTGATGCTTTGCGCTCCGAGAATCACCAGATTCACGCTCCCATCCACAAACGTTACCGGTGAGAGCCGCACCTGGCCATTCAGGTTTAACTGTTGCTGGACCTGCTGCGCCACCGCACTGAGAACATCATCGCCAATCCCCAGGTTGACATCGAAATTGATGAAGCCACCGGTACCTGCCGAACCTGTGTATTCGATGAGCTGCAGTTGTGGCAGCGAGGGCCCGCTGGGCCCTGCCACCATGGTGAAATGCGGCATCATCGGCAGATAGTAGAACTGCAGAGGATCCGTGTCGTCCGGGAAAACGGAGACGCCATTGATCACGAAATACGGCGGATTCAAGAAGAGCATCGTGCCACCTTCCTAGCGCAATTGTTCAAGCCGACATCATGCCGCAGCCGCAACCGGCATGGTGAGAATAAGGTCAGTGGCGCTGCTGGTTGCAGGCGGCTGTTGCACTTGCGTCGGCGGATTGCCGACCATGTAATACGTCGCCTGGTAAGTGTAGGCAGTTTTCGTCGGGTCTTTAACGTAAAAAGTCCACGACGGCGGAGTAGAGCCGGTCGATTTCAGCACTACTTCCTGGTTGAGCGCTATGTTGTTGGCCGGATCGGAGTAAGAGAAGTTCACCTGGACCAGTTGCACCTTGGTGAAATCCAACAGCGAAGCGTCCGCCGTCACCGTGATGATGGCCTGGTTTGGCGGGCCAAACGTGATCAGATTGCTGGTCGAGGTGGTATCGGGAATGTTCTCCGTAGTGTTGTTGTTGTTCGAGACGACGCCGGAAAAGTGGATCATGCCCTGGCCACCGGCAATGATTGGAAAGGACCAGTCGTGGCTGCGGTTCGCGCTGGTAAAGGTGTAATCGGTGGTTTGCTGGTAGTTGTTAGCGGCATCGACGTACGTCATCTTCAGGAAGATGTTGTTGATTTCGTTCGTGAAGTCGCCTTCCGCGATAAAGCTCACCGTTTGCTGGCTGAACGGACTCTTGATGAACAACTCCTGCGTACTGTCAGACTGCGAGGGCCGCACCAGTTGTGTGCCGTCCGCCATCACATAGGTCACCTGATAGGTGTACTGTTTGTTGAACGGTTTCATGATGACCACCAACAGTGAGGCGTTGGTTGTCGTGGAATTGAAAGAGAACTGGCGATTGATGGCGGCGCCGGTCGCGTCGGGGTCGGGGTACTGTATCGCCACCAGCACTGTCGGGGTCTTGGTGAAGTCAACATTGGTCACCGTAATGTCAACGTACAAAATCCCCATGGAACCGACATCGAGGGTCAATACGGGGCTGGTCGTGCTCTGCTGCGCCACTTTATAGGGCGCGCTCTGGTCCATGTAATTGACGTTGTAGGAATACTTGTAGCTCATGTTTCCATTCACCGTATCGGAATCGAACTTGAAGACATCGTCCGGAGTAGTGAAGTGGTGTCCGCCCACAGTAGCCGGGATTGGCGGATTCTGTGCAGTGCCCTCATCGTAAGTCAAGTTTACGTCCACACTTTGAATCGAAAACTTGGCGAAGTCGGCATCGACATTAACGCTGGCGTGAACCTGCGCGAAAAATGGATCGTTGGCATTGATAGTGACTGCATACGCACTGAAATTGGGAATATCGGGCAGCGTGCCTTGCTGAGTTGTGTTCATGAGAATACTCTGTTTCTCGTTGAACGATTCGTCGAAGCTGAACATCGAAAAACTGGACTCATTGCGCGTCACATTGTCCATGCCATCGTCGCCGCGATCGCTCCCCAGATCGCCGCCAGTGTTTTGCCCCGTCACTCCGCCGGAAGAAGAGCTGCTGCCGGAGGAGCCACTGCCAGAAGATCCGCTGGAAGACGTTCCCTGTGTTCCATTACCAGAAGAACCATCCGTGGATGACCCGCTCTGCGAGGAACTGCCGCTGGCGCCGAGGACGTTCTGCACGGCAACATTCAGCTGTTGCCAACCCCAATTCGTCAGGCTGGTTTGAAGAGTACTCGAACTCGGGTCGTTGGGGTCTAATCCTGAGAAGTCGAACGTGACACCTCCCGAATCTGAACTTATGAAGGCCTCCCGCATGGTCTCGTTTTCTGTGTTGTTCCCGCTGTCCCAGCTGCCGCCGCTCTTCTGGATAGTCTGGTAGTAGCTGGCAAACTTGTCGGCGTTAAACCAAACACGGCCCGTGATGTTTGGCAGAACAGCCATAAAGCTAAGGTTGTAAGCAATTTGGACAATACCGCCCGTCGCCTGCTGAGAACTCGCGCCTGCCGGAGGCGCAAGCGCCCCCTCCACCACTGCTGCGCCCTCGGGAGAAAGCTCCGCCGTGAACGAACAGACCATTGAGCCGGAAAGTGAGGGTTTGCCAGGGCTTTCAATTTTTTGGACCAAGGTACCTCCGGCGCTCGAGCCACTCCCGCTATCGAGAAGCGTTACCGTAGCGGTCGGCGAAACTCCTACGGTGCTCGACGTCGCGGTGGGGATAAAGGGGGGCAGGCCAATCTTTGCGGTGGCGGAATTTTTGCCTCCGGCATTTATTTGTTGATTGAGTTTTGTCTGAATTGTATTCAGCTGCGCTTCCGGGATCACAAACACCGAGTCGAAGATTAAGAACCCACCGCCCACGCTGCCATCCGGCCTGTCTACCGGCATCACATACTTGATGAACTTGAGAATATAGTTGTTCGGGTTGGCGGGGTCCGGACGAAAGCTTGGTTCGTTGGGCATCACATAAAAAACTGTGGGGTCGCTATCGTCTCCGTATACCGTGAGGCCAGCGATCAGTTGGGTGGGCATTAATTTCAGCATGGCATTCTCCTCATTTCTCTATAGGGTGAGACTTGGAACTTGACTTTGGGCAGTCGCGCCAGAGGGCGGACCTCCCGCTGAGGTAGCGTTCAATGGGGAACTCGTGGGTTCAGGAGCAACCGTGCCGTCTGCGTTGAGCATCAGGACAGCGTCCGGCAAACACGGAGCCGACCACGGGGACCCGGCACTACCTGGAGCCGCAGCCACTCGGAAACAATAACCTGGGTGGAATGGAGAGGTAGCAACATAACCCCAGGTAGCGGCAGGCTGATCCGCGGTTAACGCCACCTTCCCCGGAGTCGCCTGTGCATTCGACGCCTGCAACTCAGGGACAAACTCGATGAACAACGGCGCTGCGCCTGCATTAAACTGACATTGCACGCTTACCGTGTGGGGCCCAAAACCGGGAAATGAAATCACATCCAGTTGGATTCGCCCGGGACCGGTTGCGGGAAGCGACACAACGCTGCTGCCGTCGAGTGGCACAGCCCGCAATGCGATAGAAACATCGGTAGCGATCGAGGGAGCCGCTACCGTGACTTCGGCTCCGCTGCTGTCGCCGGCAACGAGGCTGAAGGACTGCTGCACCTGGTGCGTGCCTACCTCATAACTGAGTACACCGTTGATCGTTGCCAGGTTCAGCAGTGTCGCGGTCGCGCTCACATATGCAAAGGTCAGCGGGAAATCGCCTGCTTCCAGTTGCACCCAGTTTTCGGTGTGGGGCTGCGCAGCGGAGTCATATTCCTGGACAAACTCCCCCGCGGCGATCACTCCAAAGCATGTCACCGTGTACTGGAGCGGCTCAGTTGCCCCCAGCATCAGATCGATATAACCCGTCGTTGGGAGACCTGCTGCTGAGGGAAAGATCGCCAAATCGTCCGGCGGAGTGATTGTTGCGGCCTCGCTAATGCTGAAAAAGCGTACCGGCGGATTGGGCGGCATTTGCAGGCGCGCACCAACCGCCCCGATTCCCACTCTGGCCGGGGGCAGGCTTGCCGTCAGGTACACTCGTTGAAAGCCGAGACTCATGGCCGGAATTGTGATCTCTTTGACCACGCTGGCAAGTACGGCAGGATTGTTCAAGGCGCGCACGCTGCCAATAGGGTCCAGTGTGTAGATCCAAGGCCGCATCACCAGGGTGGGCTGGCTCAAATCCCATCGAGTAAGCGCAGTATCGATCTGATTCATCGGCCTGAACTGGACAAAAGCAGCATCGGTTACGCCCGGTGAAGGAGTCAGCGCCGCATACGCGGCAATCACGCGGTCCGTCATGATCTGCGCCAGGTCGTCCGCACTGCCGTTGGGAACTGCCGTCAGTGTAACGGGATAGTTTGATAAGGGAGCGGTGAAGAAAGATAGGACATCGGGCACCGCCATCGACCGGTCGGCATGACCAGTGAGCAGCGCGGTGAGCAGGGCCGTCGGATCGAACTGCGCAAACACCTGGAGTCGGGGTGCAACGCCCGACACGGCCGCTTCCACACGAGCACCCAGCAGCAGCGAGCTTTGCCCCTGCAAGGCGCCTTTGATCAACTCACCGGCATCCGGTGACATGCGTATGGTCCAGCGCGCCAGGTCGCCGCTCCACCATCCCAAAGGGGCGGGGGTGAGCATGTCGGCGGGCAACGGCACAGTGCTTGCGGTCGCGTAAAGCCGTCCGAATCCGCTATCCATGGTGATGGGCTTCACGGTGGCGGCGGGCGCGGTCGTCCGTGCCAGACTCAGTGCGGTATTCATGGGGAAATCGCCGGCCAGCGAAAAATCGACCTCCGCATACTGGCCGCTGGCAGTGAGATCGCCGAGGTACTGCACCAAATCGAGCTCGAATTTTGGACTGCCATCGGCATTCATGGCCAGTTGCAACTGCTGTGGAAGCACGTAGTAACTTCCGCTGCCAAAGGGAGCGAACATGGTCGCCTCCGAAGAGGCGATCATGGCGGCAAAATCCGGAAGTCCCGTCAGATCGGTCATGGCGCTAGCTGCCTAGAGTCACAAACGGAGCATCGTTATTGGTCGTTTGCCAACTGCCCTGCTGCACACCGGCAGCAGTTATCGTGTCTACCCGGTACGTGTAGTTGGAACTGTCGCCGCCTCCGAAAATGTAATCTTCAATGTCAACGTTGAGGCCAATCGTCTGGGTGTAGATGCCGCCGTTTGCAGTCATCGAAGGGGTGAAAGTTACCGACTGCCCGTTCTGAAACACCACTTGCACAGCCAACAGCGGGTTGGCTGCGGCACCCGCAGGCTGATTCGGAGCAGACGAAGATGAAGATGCGGCGCTCGAACTCGCAGGCGTGGCGCTGCCCGCATCAGAAGTATCAGTTCCGGCCGATGTAGAACTGCCTGCGGCAGCGGAAGAACCAGAGGAAGCAGAGGAGGACGCGCTCGCTGCAGAGGCGGTCTGTGACGCAAACACTTCCGCGACCAATTGCAGTGTGATCTGTCTTTGAACGGGGGCCAGCGCCTGATTCTGCACGATCGCTTGCCAGATAGCTTGACTGTCGGGATTCACCGTGACCTGACTCAGGTCGAACTGAATATTACTGGACGAGCCGACCGACTGACCCGCCGCCAATTGCAGGACCAACGTCACCGAGGAAGGCGGTGCGGCAACCGCAGCACCGGAGGCCGGAGTGCCAGCACTTGATCCGTCAGTGGACGCAGATGCGGTGGATGCTGATACCGCGGAATTCCCTTGTAACGCCGACACCACGGTTGCCGGCAAAGTCGGAGAAGTGCTTACAACCGCGAGCGGCGTTGCTGTGCCGCTCGTGGCCAACGCTACGGGTAATGCATTCACCTGGATTGGGCTTTCGATCCCGTTCGTTGCCACGACGGTCACTTGATTCGCGGAGTGATCGTAGTTCAAGGTCGTGTCGATGATCTCGCCGGTGAAGTCGGATGCTCTTCCGGAAAACGGCACCGGCTCCGTGTTCTGATCGACAGTGACGTTGACCTGGCCGGTAAGCAGCATATCGAGCGGCTGAAAAATCGCCTGGTAGACCTGCGTGAACAACGCCAGGCTGAGCGTGACCGAACCCTGAATCCCATTGGCAGTGTCAATGGTCGCGTTGGCGACCGGGACGGGAGCATTGCTGGCCGAGGCACCGGTGGACGGCAGGTTCAACAACAGCTGAGTCGTAGTGGCCGGCAGAATGGAAAAGGTGGTGGCTGGCAGGACAGAAAAATTGGACGCTTTGGAAAGACTGACCGCGGCTGCGGCAATGCGATTGGGATCCCAAACCGGTAATGCAAGGAAAGTGAGAGTAACATTCAACGTCGCAGGATCGCTCCCGCTGGTGGTGACGCTCATCGCTGGAGTGTGAGGACTCGTCGCCATGCGCGCAATTTTGTAAGCATCCGGCAAGAAATAAATCTGCCCGGGCTGCATCGGGTCCTGCCAATACGGATAGGATTTCACTCCACCCGAAGGGTAAGGGGCAGTGGCGGGGTTCAACGTAGAGGACGTTCCGCTCCCCCCTTGCGGGAGATTGGAAAATATGTTTTGGTCGATGGTCGGGTCAAAGTAGAAATCGATAGAAGTGTCAATCGCAACCGCCGACTGCCGGTACAACTGTTGCGGCGGAGGCTGGCCTGGGGTAGCCGCAGCCAGGGGCACGGGCAATGCGAGCGCGGGGGATCTGCGCAGAATCAACTTCGGCAGCAGCGACTGCGTGGTCATAGCGGTATGGATGTCAGCCAAGGTCCCTATATCGGCAATCGGCATGGTCAACGTAATGGACGTGCTGTCTGCGACAGCGTTAGGGAAATCCCATGTCTCCATTATGTTTGGTAGGGTGGCCTGCACGAAGTAGCGGGTCGTCGGCATCTCCGCCTTACAATTGGAAACCTCAGACATGGGCGTAACATCTTTCAGCTTTACGGTCAGCAGCCAGCCCGAACCTGAACCTGCCAGCGACACATTGAGTTGCGCCTGGGCGCCGCTACCAGTGGTGTCCAGAGCGTATTGCGGTAAATAGTGCTGGGGCCCGCCAGATTGCGGTTCGTCGAACAGAGTCTGATCGGTGGGCGTCGCAGTGGGAGAAATCAGTGTGGGCAGACTAAAAGCACTGCGTGGACGAGGCAGCATTATGGGAAATAACATCCCACCCAACAAGGGGTTCCGGAAGATGAGGCGGTTCTCGATGGGCTGTGGGGGTGCAACTGTCGGAGTTGTCGGTGACGTTGGCTGCGCGCCCGTCGAGGCGTGCAATATAGTCGCGTCGTTAACAGCGGCCGGCGGATGGATCATCATGAAATGCGGGGTCGTGGCCATAAATTCACCTACAGTCAAGCGAACATTCGGGGCCCTCTAGTAGGGCAGCAGGCAGCCAATTTGCGATTGCGGGCGACGGAATCGATCACGACGTAGTCTGCCGGTCTTACTCTTTACCCACTCTTCACCTTCAGACGACCGCCGTATCTCCAACCTTCAGAATCGGCGACGGTAACCGTGAAGTACCGGCTAAAGTCGGTGTCCCGCCCGGGATGCCTGGGTTCAAGCGAAGCGCGTACCTTGGCCAGCACGTCATTGAGGGGACGTACCTTCTGCAAATGCTTGTCAGGCAATTGGAGAGCGACGGCCAAGGCTTGCTCGACCTGCAAAGTGATTTGCATCGGGGGAGTCCGCAATTTTCAGCTGTTTTTGTTGTGTTTGACTAAAACAGTCGGTTAAGGGGCCCAAAAAATTTGCGATCATATTCGCGTATTGGCTGTCTGAAGTCAAGAAATAAGAAACAACGGTAGTGGATACGTTTGAAGCCTTGCTTGACTTTACCTGCAGTCTGGGCATAATGATCGCCACGCGACCATCGGAGACCAGGAATTTCTCGCTCCGTTCAGTTATGAATACGAAGACCAGAAAGCACGATCTCTTCGGACTTTCTGGACTCTGTCTGCTGGTCTGCGCAATCGCTCTCGCGTGCCTTTCTTGTGGCGGTGGCGGATCATCGTCCAACTCGTTGAATCCTCCGGTGACGGCAACGCCGCTCACGGCCGCCGAGGTGACGAGCGTTGTGCAGAATGCAGTACTGTCGGTCGATGCGCCCATGGTAATCGCGGTTGTGGACCGTACTGGAACTGTTCTGGCCGTGTTCGAGACTCTTGGGGCGCCCACAACATCTACCGGAAATTTTGGCGAGACCTGGTCGGCACAAGATCTGGCAGTAGGTCTGGCGCGCACGGCAGCTTTCTTCAGTAATGATGATGCGCCGCTTTCTTCGCGCACGGTGAGATACATCAGCGGTATTCATTTCCCGCCCGGTATTGCTGGAACGCCCAACGCAGATCTCTACGGAATCGAAAATACAAATCGCGGCTGTACTCTCAGCGACAATTACTTACCGGGACAGGCCTTGAATCCGTCGTTGTCGCTGGAGGGCACTTATGGCCCCGGAATCATCACCGGAAAAGCCGATACGAATGACAGCGACCCGACTGCGGTGAATCCCGGCGGCGTCCCGCTGTTCAATGGCGGAGCGGTGGGTGGCATCGGAGTGGTGAGCACCTCGATTGCGGCGGCGGAATACGCGGCCTATTCGGGAGCGATGAATTCGGGCTTGCTGCCCACCCCCTCCCAACTACCGCCGCCGGGAGTTGTAATTATCGGCGGAGTCGCGGTGCCATTCGTGGACCAGACCGTGCTTCCAACGGGAATGTCTCCCGGTAGCATGGCGACCTATACGGCGGGCATGTACAGCATCCCTGCAATCGGAGGTTCGCTACCGCCAGATGCATTTCTGGTTGGTCCTAATGCAGGCTCTGCACTGTCGCAGAGTGACGTCAACGAAATCATCATGAATGCGATCGCGACCGCCAACATAACTCGGGCGGTCATCCGGCTTCCACCCGGGACGAGAACTCGGATGACGATTGCGGTTTCGGATCTCGATGGCACAATTCTTGGTCTCTATCGCATGCCCGATGGAACCGTCTTCAGCGCAGACGTAGCTGCGTCGAAGGCCCGCAACGTGGTCTGGTTCAGTACGACCGGTGTTAGCGATCTGCCGGGAGTGCCGGCGGGAACGGCGGTGACGAATCGAACGATCAGCTTTGGAGCGCAGCCGCTGTTTCCGCCGGGGATTGACGGTTCGGGCGACGGGCCGTTTTTTCCTTTATATCTCTACGACACGAATAACCCCTGCACACAGGGACCAAGTTCCGGAGCGTTCCCGCCGAATACCAACAATATGAGCGGCGTCGTTTTTTTCCCGGGCAGCCTGCCGCTCTATCGCAATGGCGTGCTCGTGGGCGGGTTGGGGGTGAGCGGCGATGGTGTCGACGAAGATGATTTTGTCACAGCGGGAGCCGTGAACGCGGCTTGTGGTCTGGGCGGTCCGTGCGGCGTGCCTGATTTTCAGGCACCAGTTAACATTCGCGCAGATCAGATCGTGATTGAAAACGTGCGTTTGCCGTACCAGAAGTTTCCGCGCAATCCTACCGATTGAAGCTATTTCGATTTCATGACATACACTCCGTCCCACGCGGCTTCGGGAGCTTCTTCGATGAATTCAAGGCACCGCTGCAGCAGCACTTGGGTAGGGCCGTCATCCGGATACAGGGCGAGCAACTCGCCGAACTTCTCAGCCGCCTCCCGCCAATTCTGGCTGCGGTATACGTTGAGGGCTGTGTTGAATTGGGCTAGCAGGGTGGCGTAGGCTCGTCGTTCAGACACCGACGCCAGCAACTCGTAAATGACTACCGGGTGTTTTTTTCCCTTAACGCGGATCCGGTCGACCTCGCGCGCCACAAACTGATCCGCCACCTGGTTGTAAGTGCTTTCGCTGATGATCACGCGGCTGCGGTACTGCTTGGTCATGCCCTCGAGGCGCGACGCCAGGTTGACATTGTCCCCCATTACGGTCCAGGCCAGCCGTTTGTCAGATCCCATGTTGCCGACATTTACCGGGCCGGTATTCAGCCCGATGCCGATGGAGAGCCGCCGTCCTCCCTGCTTGACCCATTTGCGGTTGAGATCTTCGAGACCGGCGATCATCTCCAGAGCGCAACGACACGCGCGGCAGGCATGATCCTGCAGCGGATAGGGCGACCCCCAGAAGGCCATAATGGCGTCGCCGATGTATTTGTCGAGTGTGCCGGAATTGCGAAACAGAATGTCGGTCATTGCCGAGAGGTATTGATTGAGCAGGCGGACAAGTTCATCCGGCGTGAGGCCCTCGGAGAGCGTAGTGAAGTCACGAATGTCGCTGAACATCACCGTCAAATCCTGAACTTCACCGCCAGGCCGAATGTACCTTTCGGGGTCCTTTTCAATCAACGCGATGACTCCGGGCGAGAGGTATTGTGAAAATGTCTTACGGATTTTTCGTTTCTCGCGCTCTTCGTGAATCACGCGAAAGCTGGTGATGGAGGCGTAGGAACCCACCAGTGTCGCGGCCGGAATTACGAAGCTGTACCAGCGTCCCCAGCGTATAAAGCCGAAGTAAACAAAGCCTACGAACGCGCCCAGAACGACCAGAGCCATGAGGGTTGCGATCAAAGGACGCGAACGGCCGAACCAGAGCCCCAGGCCAAGCCCGAAGAAAATAATGAACGCGATATCGACGATCTCTTCGTGGAAACCTCGAATCAGGAAGGTGCGTTGTGGTTCGGCGCTATGGAGGAGGTTATCAAGGATGTTGGCGTGCACTTCGACTCCCATGTAACCGGAGCCTTGCTTTTCAAACGGCGTGTTGCGGAGGTCGCCAATGCCGAGCGCGGTGCCGCCGACAAAAATAATTTTGCCGCGAAACGCTTCCGCAGGCACGGTCCCCTGGAGTACGTCCACCATAGAGTAGTGCGGATAGGAGTGATAGGGACCGGCGTAGTTGATGAGCGCGCTGCCGTCTTGCCAGGGATGGAGTTCGTGACCACCAAATTGAATGCGCTCGAGTCCATCGGCCGCGATGTAGGCGGCGATCTGCTGATCGGGAATGTTCTCGTATTGACGTAGAGCCTGGAGTGCAAGAGAGGGGAAGAAATCCTGATCCTGGTAACGGATCACGAAGAGCGCGCGCCGGATAGTGCCGTCGGCATCGGGAGCGATATTAAAAAAGCCATACGATGCGGCGGCTTCGGCCAATTTCGGCAGGTTGGCTTCGACACCAGCACCCACCGGACCTCCGGCTTGAATCCAAGCGTGGCTCAGGTCGAAATCGTGGTTACCGGATTTGACTTTCAGCACCTGCGGGAAAGCTTTCGCCCAGGCGATGTTGAAGTAGGACTCGGCCAGTTTGGGATCGGTGAACTTGGAACGCTGGGCACTGAGGAAAAGGTGGCCAAGAACCACATTTCCGGCGTCCTTGAGCGCGGCCGCAAACTGAGCGTCCACATCGGACTGCTGCTGCAGGGACTCAATCTTATTCTGCAGTTGCGAAGGAGCGTAGGTTCCAACTTCGCGGCGCAAGCGCGCGAGGACGTCGAGAGCTTCGCTGCTGGCGGCCGTCGGAAAGGTTACGTCGAAGGCGATTACGCTGGCGCCTGCCTGGCTTAACTGGCGAACCAGCAGCGCGTAGTCACTTCTCGGCAGAGGATAAGAGCCGATCTTCTGCAGAGTTTTGTCGTCAATGCCGACGATGACGATGCGCGGATCCACGGCGCGCTTACCGCGCAGGGCAAAACGAACATCGAGCGTACGTTGTTCAATGTCCTGCAGCAATAGGAAGCCGGCACGCTGGTTGCCTCCGATTCCGGAATAGGCAAAGAATGCCAGACCGAGGGCAGTCGCCACCAGTGCAATGGCGACGTGAGTCTGTTGCGAAAACCACCTGACTGCAACTTTCAAAGACACCCATAGCCCCACGAACGATCAGCAACCGGCCGGGCCGCATTTATTTGGCGAACTGCCGCCCCGCGTCTCCGCAATTCCCAATCCCACTCCCAGCCCGACCGCTGCCCCCACGCCGATTAAAACGTTGCGCAGGGTGTGGCTACCCGTTTTGCCAACGCTCAGTGGCTGATCGGGAACGTTGGTGTCCCGCAAACTTGCTTCCGCCACTGGTGCTGGAGTCGAACTAGCCTCGTATCCTCCGGGCGGGACCTGGGGCCCGATAACCACCATCTGGCCGGCGACGAGATTCACGGTGCTGTTGGAACCGGGCGACGCATTATCGCTTTTGAGCACCTTAGCGCCTGCGGTTGGGGTGACGGCCACTTTGCCCACATAGCAAATCACCGTGGTCTGATTGCCCGCATAGCCCACATAGAAATCTGTTCCAACTACGCCGATCACCGCGTTCGGCGTCTTGACCTCATATTTGCCATCCGGCTTGGTAATCTTGACCACCTGGTTGCGCAACTTACCATAGTTCAACTCCGTGGAAGTTTGCTGCGATACGGCGTCGTGTTGCACCACTTTGAGTTCGCTGCTGGAGCCGAGACTGAGAATGGACCCGTCGGTAAGGCCAACACGCAAGCGTCCCTGGGAGTCCGTTTTCAGGAGATCATTCCACTCCAGTCCGTCTTTCACCTTGACCGGTTGGGTGTTACGAGACGCGGCAGGGATGAGAGCCTTCACTTCTCCCGCTCTCTGGCTATCGGCGGTGTCGGCAAGCGCCGGCGTTATAGCGAGGAGCCAAGACAGCAAAATCGAGAGCAGTGACTTAGTCACGTTCGCACTCCTGAATTCGGATAGAGAAGGGGAACTAGCAGAATTGTCCCAGAAAAAAGGTTGAAGTCAAGAAACTTAAGGCCAAGGTGTCTCGGTAACTACTGCCTGACGGGATGCGGGTGATTGCTTGACTCCGATCGGAGCACTTTCAGATATTGTACTTGGGGAACTAGCCAGAATCTGCAGCGCCAATTCTGGGGCAGGTTTCTGCTACTGATCGCCGCGGACTCTCCACCAGTCCAACTGTTGGAACTCGGCCATCTTTTCGGCTCCGTGTTGCGTATACCAGTCTTGCCAGGCTGACGCATCGGCGGGCAGAGCCTGGTCGGTGATCTCAGCTAACGCGAGGAAGGCCCAGTTTCGCATTTGTGGAGAGGTTGAGGGCGCTGCGGCTAATTCGATCAATCTGGGCGCCATTCGCATACGCTGTTTGCGCATGAAGTTACCGCAGTCGGAGACATTGCAACCCGCGCGATCGCGAACCGCGTCCGAGGGGTCGTGAATAAAGGAGTCGAAGAGTTGGTCCAGAGCTTCATCGGTGCCGAGATAGCGCATGCCTTCAACAGCCCACTGGCGCACCTGAGGATTGGCGTCATTCCTGGCGTAATCCAACAGGATGGGATAAATGCGGTCATAGCTTACGCCGCGGCCAGCAAGCATTCCCAGGTGGTATACGCTGTAGGGACGATGCGCGGGGTCGGCTTGCGCCTGAGCGATGAGCTGATCGGCCGAGCGGTCAGTTTTCGGCACTCCGTCGAGTGCCAGATTGAGATCGGCATTGGCGTAACGAACACGCAGGTCGGTGGAGTAACGGGAACGGTCCTCCAATTGGTTCATGTGCGCAGTGCGCGTGAGCTCGCGATAAGTGCCGATATTCTGCTCGAACAACTCGAGGGCGCGCGGATCGTGCTGAATTGCACGGTCCAGTAATTCTTCTGCCCGGGCTTGTTCGGGGAGTGCTTGCAGGCGCCGCTCGTCGATGCCAGTAAGCGGCGAGTAAGCCACCTGCCGCAGGGGATCTTTGGACGATCCGTTGGACTTCGGGACGCGGTTGGTTGGCCGCGGGCTCCGAGAAAAGATGTGATAGCCGGCAAAGCCCATCCAGGCGGAAAAGAGCGCAAGCCCCACCACGGCTGCGACGGGACTCTTGCGGGGAAACTTCGCGGGTACTGTGGATGGTCGTCCGCGTTGCGGGGGTGCACTCGACACGCCGAGGCTGGCCTGCACGGCGACGTGAGTGTCGAGCTTCAAGCCAACGAGCTTCTCCAGTTGGGCGGCGACCCAGCGTGCCTCCTGGCGGTTATCGATCGCGTCGGCGAGCCTTAGCCTCCTCCCATCCTTGGTATGCAAGTCGAGATAGTAAGAAGCTTGCGCGCCCGCTTGTTGCGCAATGGTGACCGTCAAGATCTGAGCAATGTTGGAGAAAGGAACTTCATGGGTGCTCCCAATACCCAGCATGGCGCGACGGAAGTTAATCTTGGCGCTGCCCACATCAATACGACACGAGCCCGTCGCTGCATTCACCAGTGCGTAAATCAGGAACAGGTCAAAGAAGCCGAACAACGGGCCGAGCAACCGGGGAGCGTGGTGGTCGTGGATGAGGAAATAAACAACTGCCGTCCAAACAGCGGTAATCACGAGCAGAAGCAAGACCTGCCCCGGATTACGAAAAGGGGGGAAGTAGAATTCGGTGCCGCCGTTCCCTCCGACTGAGACGACAACTTTCGGGTTCGGAGGAGCGGGCACGTCGGAGGCATCGGCCTGAAAGGCAGGGGGCGCGATTTCGTCTTGAGTCTGCGAAAAGGAATCCTTGGATGCTGAGACTGAGAAAGGCGATGTCGTCAGTCGGAAGACGGGGACTTCAAAATCATCCGAATAATTGACGCCGGGAACGTCCGCCTGCGCATGCAAAAGCCATAAGACCTTATCGTCCGGCTGGTCCTGATACGACTCATAGGCGTCGCTCGGTATGCTGAAGTCCACCGGGATCGTGGCATCGCCCTTGGGTCCGGGCGAGAGCAATGCTTGCGGCACATTTTTGTCGGATTGCCAAAGAACGGTCTCTTGAGTCGAGCGATTTTTACCCGAGCCAGTGACGACTTGCCGGATGCAGCTAAGAGTCAGGTCGAAGCCGTGTTGGGTATCCAGGTTGAAGTGCAAGTGAATCTTGCCCTTGAGCGACTGGCCGGGACAAAACGGCAGGGAGGCGAACTCAAAACAGGTTTGGCCAAAGCGTTTCCGGCGGATGCTGGCCCGCATCGCCGCGGCCGCAAGAATGACGCCGACGGCGCAGAACAACAGCGGGAAGAAGGCTGCAAGGATCGAGATGCGCCAGAGTTGAGGGACGGTAGTGGCCGCGACGGTGAATGTAACCGTATTCCAAAAAATCGCCACAAACCAAAGGCCGACGGCGTTGTTCCGGTTCCTGCTTTCCGCGCATCGGGACGCCCAGTCTTTCCGCCAAAGCCAGGGAGACCCGGGATTGGATTGCTCGGCTGCGGCTTGTTCCGTTACTTTGCGAGTTCCGTAAATGGTGCCGTAGACGATCCCGCCACCGATGACGATGAAGATCGTCGACAGCGACACTCCCACCCAGCGATTGGCCTGGACCTGCCCGGGGCTGAACAAAAGGGAGCTGGCGAGAGAGATTCCAGCCCCGGCAAAAACAAGGCCAAAAACAATGAGGAGGATCTCGGCGCCCTTGGATGGCTTTGTCACAATGGAATTATAGAGTTGCCGGAGACCGGAACCCGAGCAGCAGGTTCGCAGCTTGATTACACAAGTCACGTGCATTCGAGGTAATGGGCTGAAAGCTGGTGCGGCGCGGGGGCTCTTACAGGAAGGGTTAAGTTGGCCAAAACTCCGGGGCGCAGGAAGATGAGCGCCGCAAAACCCAGGCTTTGCCACAGATATTTGTCTGATTGCGCAAGAACCCAGCCGAGTGTATTTTACTGTTCTAAAAGAGTAAGGAGGCTGGCATGGGGTTCATCGCTTGGATTGTGGTTGGACTGATCGCAGGTTGGCTGGCGGGACAGGTTATGAAAGGTGGGGGCTACGGTGTACTCGTTGACATCATTCTCGGAATCCTCGGCGGCATTGTGGGTGGCTGGGTTTTTGGCCTGGGAATCTGGCCGGGCGGTGGCATGATCGGTTCCATCATTGTTGCGTTTGTCGGCGCGATAATTTTGGTCGGGATTAGTCGCTTGCTGAAACGGGCCTGAAACGGCCCCGACGAACAGTGCCTTCTGCCCCAGCACGATCTGTACGAATGCGCAGGGGGACAACCATGCGCAACATCTTCTTAAGTCAGCTCTCTTAAGTCAGCTTTCTTGGTCAACTCTTCTGATCAACGTTTTTAATCGACTCTCATTTTCCATAAGTGGCGTTGCTGGCCAACACGGGGAGCCTCACGGAGCTAGGCGAGCACTTCGCGATCCCGGTCCTTGCTGGAATCGAAGCGGAAGGAATGGATGTGATTGCTTGAGGACAACTTGGATTTTCTACACGCCGGACCAGGACGATGTGACCGAGAATCCGCAGGGCACGAGGGGTTAGCAGTAAACGGCCTTGAAGTCTCCGCCGTGACGGTGAGATCCGCCTGGTGGTCGCCGTCCAAATTGAGCTTACACAAAGCGACGCGGATATGGACGGGTTCCTTGAAGATTGCCGTAGTCACGATTCTCTGGTGCCAGGTTACTCCGCGGGCAAGTCGGAGTGCGGAAATTTCGATCGCTGCAATAGAAAACATTCATCGGTGGGCGCCCGAAACTCGTTGACCGCGGGAGTCGGTTGACTTTAAGCTTTTCAGATGGCAAGGCAGAGTCATCACGCGTTGTGCATCTGCGCCTGTTGTTGCGCATTCATGTGCACTGGCGCGGGGAGACTGCCGATCTAAAGACCGATTCTAATACCGGCACTTATCAACCCACCGCCAGTTAAGCCTGGTGGTGGGTTTTCTATTTTCCGGATCAAAAACAGTCTGGGGCGAAACAGGCTATGACCGACAACGCGAAAGAGACCAAAACACAGAGAGTCGAGCGCATCAAACGCTCCAAGAACCCGTGGGAAGGTCTGGAAGAAATTCGGGGCTTTGCCCGTGAAGGGTTTGGGGCGATCCCGCCAGAGTGGCTTGGAACCTATTTTCGGTGGTGGGGCGTATACACGCAAGGTGACGGGGCGGGCGTGACGGGCGGCGAGGGCGGGGAAGGGCGGGCGCTGCAGTGCTTCATGGTCCGAATCCGGATCCCTAACGGTTTACTTCGGTCCGAACAACTGCGCACGATTGCGGAACTTGCCCGGCGTTACGCTCATGGGATTGCCGACGTTACCGTTCGCCAAAATATTCAGTTGCATTGGGTGACGATCGAAGCGCTTCCGGAAGTACTCGAAGCGCTGGCGCGGGTGGGATTGAACACGAAGAGCGCCTGCGGGGATGTAACGCGCAATGTCACCGGCTGCCCGGTCGCCGGCGTAGACGCGGACGAGATTTGCGATGCTTCGCCGATAGCGGTCGAAGCGTCGCGCCTGCTGGCGGGAAATGGCGACTTCTACAATCTTCCGCGCAAATTCAAGATCTCGATCGCAGGATGCCGGGTGTGGTGCCCTTACCCAGAGATCAACGATGTGGGCCTCACCGCAACAACACGCGTGGTGCGCGGGACACCCGAGGTCGGTTTTTCACTCCGAGTTGGGGGAGGACTTTCCGCTGAACCGCACCTGGGGACACGACTGAACGCATTCGTCCGTTGGCATCAAGTACTGCCCGCCATCCTCGGCATTGCGGAACTGTTTCGCGATTCGGAGGTGTTGCGGGAACATCGCGAACGGGCGCGGCTGAAGTTTCTCTTCCTGCGCCAGGGATGGACGGCGGAGAGTTTTCTCGACGAACTGCAGCGGGGGATCGGATTTCAGTTCGACCCTGCGGTCGAAGAAGCGCCGCCGGCGGATGTTTATCGCGACCACGTGGGCATTCATCAGCAGAAGCAGCCGGGCCTCCGTTACGTGGGGGCGGCAGTGCTCCGAGGCCGAATTACGGCCGAGCAAATGCAGGCTGCGGCGGATCTGGCCGATCGCCTGGCGGCCGGCGAATTACGCACGACCAACATGCAGAACCTGCTCATCGTGAACGTTCCGCAGCTGAATGCTGAGACCCTGGCCAAGGAACTGGACGCGATTGGATTGCGGGTGGGCGGCTCGGCGTTTTATCGCGGCACCATCGCCTGTAGCGGCACGGAATTCTGCAAGCTCGCGATCACCGAGACGAAGAGTTTTTCCCGCTGGCTGGTGGAAGAACTGGAGGATCGTCTTCCCGGCTTCGATCAGCACCTGAAGCTGCATGTTACAGGATGCCCGAACAGTTGCGGACAGCACTGGATCGCTGACATTGGCATTGACGGCAAGAAAATGAAGGTCGACGGCAACCTCGTCGACGCTTACTACTTCTGCCTGGGCGGAGCGCTCGGTCTACATCAGGCAACAGCTCGGCCGGTGGGATATCGCTGCCCCGCGACGGAGGTTCCGGATGCGATTGAGAGGTTGCTGCGGCAGTATCTTGGCGCACATCGGGCTGGCGAGAACCTGCGTCAGTTTTTTGCGCGGCATACTGACACGGAGTTGCGCGAATATCTGGCGGGCGAGCCGGTTAACGCGGTTGCACGTGATGTGGCGGCTGCAGGCTCCCATGGAGCATTAGCACACTCTGCGGGAGGAGACGGTGACTAGTCTTTTCCCAATGTTCGTCAAGCTGGCGGGGAAGCAATGTCTGGTGGTCGGTGCGGGGAATGTCGGCACGCCCAAGATTGGCGGACTCATCGACACGGGCGCGAGTATCCAGGTCGTTGCGATGGCGGCCAGCGGCCAGGTTCGCGAGTGGGCGGAGGCAGGGAAGATCGCTATGGAACTGCGCGCTTTCACGGAGAGCGATCTGGACGGCAAGTTACTGGCGGTCGTGGCGACGGCATCGAGGAGCCTGAATGAGCTCATTTATCGCGAGGCACAGCGGCGCGGCGTGCTGTGCAACGTGGTAGACGTTCCTGAATACTGCGATTTTTTTTATCCGGCAGTGGTGCGGCGGGGCGATTTGCAGATAGCGATTTCGACCGCCGGGCAGAGTCCATCGCTGGCGCAGAGAATTCGACGGCAACTGGAGGAGCAGTTCGGGGCTGCATACGCGGATTGGGTTGAACGGCTTGGCGAGACCAGGCGGCTGATTCTGGCCAGCGATCTTGAGCAAGAGACTAAGTGGAAGTTACTACACTCACTGGCGAGCAGGGAAGCGTTCGAAGCGGCGCTGGAAGAGACCCGGGAATTGAGCGGGAAAAGATGAATGCAAAGTGGGGGAGCATGAAGGGGAAAGTTTATCTGGTGGGGGCGGGACCGGGTGATCCGGAATTGCTGACTTTGAAGGCGCTTCGCGTGCTGCGTTCGGCCGACGCTGTTCTGTATGACGACTTGGTCGCACCCGAGATACTCAGGTTGATTCCGTCAGACGTGCGGATTCACAACGTAGGTAAGCGCTGCGGGACAAAGAAGATACGGCAAGAAGAGATCAACGGCCTGATGATCGCCTTGGCGTCTTCGGGCTTGCGCGTTGTGCGACTGAAGGGCGGCGATCCGCTGATCTTTGGCCGCGCCGGGGAAGAGATCGAAGCGTTGCGCGCAAATGACATCGCTTTCGAAATTGTTCCAGGCGTGACTTCGGCCATGGGAGCGGCCGCTGTTGCCCAAATTCCGCTGACGCATCGTCGAGCGTCGTCGGCGGTGGTGTTGATGACCGCCCATCGTGCCGAAGACCGAGCGTCCGAAGAAAATGCCAATGACTGGAACAAGTTGGTCGGCAGCGGCGCGACTCTGGTGATTTATATGCCGGGACGGAACTACTTGGAGGTTGCGAACCGGCTGACATCGGCGGGGCTTGCAGCTGACACGCCTTGCGTCGTCATCTCGGGGGCGACAACCAGGCATCAGCGAACGCATCGGACGACCGCGTTGGAACTGCATCATGCGCCGAAACTTTCTCCGCCGACACTGCTGATCGTCGGGAAGGTCGTGGGTCTGGCGGATCCCATCGCTATGGCAGAGGAATTTTGGGGTGCCGGATTTGCCTGCGACGGCGACCGGATGCTTCCCGTCACCCCCCTTCAAGACATCGCGCCGCTGGCGCTACGCCCAGGGCAACTGAGGAGATCATGAGCGTGAAGAGCAGGATCACAGAGATACAACTGACGGCAGAGAGCTGGAGTCCCCAGGATGTACTGTCCTGGTCGTTTCAGACGTTCGGCGATGAAGTGGCTCTGGCGTCGGCGTTTGGGGCCAGCGGGATGGTGCTGATCGATATGGCGTCGCGTCTGCGCAAGGATTTCCGCCTGTTCACGCTTGACACCGAATTTCTGTTTCCCGAGACGTACCACCTGATCGACAAGATCGAGCAAGAGTATGAGATCAAGGTCGAGAGAGTACTTTCGTTGCTTTCGCCGGAGGAGCAAGAGCGGGTTCACGGTGCGGGCCTTTGGGTTCGCGATCCAGACCGATGCTGCGACTTACGAAAGGTTGAGCCGCTGCGCCGCAAGCTAGGCGAACTGGGCGCGTGGATTACGAGCATTCGCCGCGACCAGACCTCATTCCGGGAGAGCGCTCGCAAGGTCGAATGGGACGAGAAATTCGGGCTGGTGAAAGTGAATCCGATCGCCGACTGGAATTCGCAACAAGTGTGGCGTTATCTGAACGAGCATGGCGTACCTTACAACCCACTTCACGACCAGAATTATCCGAGCATCGGGTGCACGCATTGCACCAGGGCCATTCATCCGGGCGAAGATCAGAGGGCAGGGCGCTGGTCAGGTTCGAACAAGACCGAATGCGGCCTGCACAGCAGTGCGGCGTGCGGGTCGCGCCGCTGAGAGGCCGAAAGGCATGAACGCGGCGCGGAAAATCTGACGCTGAAGCCAAGTGGCCTTGGAAACCGCTGTCGTTGCTATCCATCGCGATTTCATACATGACATGCGTGACTGGCAATTTTGCCAGTTAATCGGGGGCGACCGTTCCTTATAAACTGGCTCCCGCAGGGGTGGGCCTGTGCTATCGAGGGAGCGTGCCCTCGATGCTCTGGGCCACTTCGAGGTATTTCCTGCGGGCGTGAACGGTTGATATGGGTCTCTTAACAAATTTTAAAATCCGGACTAAGGTGCTGGTCGCGATGCTACCGCTGGCGCTGATGGCGATTGGGGCGGTGGTGTATTCGTCGATCGAAAGCCATAAGATCGACACTTGGTACAGCAATCTGATTGACAATTACATCAAGACATTTCAATCGGTGACCGCAGCGCGAGGGAATACGATGCGGTTCCGTCTGTTGGTCTACCAACTCGCCGCCGAGGACAACCCCGATCAAAGACAGGAACTCGACGGAGAATTGGACCGGGTGCAAGCCGACTATCGGGCATTGCTCGCCGACGCGCTAAAGCACAATCCCGATCGCGCTAAACAAATTAAAACGGCAGAGGCCGTGTTCGATCGAGCCACATCCGGTGCACGCCCCGTCCGCACTGCTGCCTTGGCTGGAAACCGGGAAAAGGCCATGAACATTATGCGCAGCGGGGTCGACGCTGATTTGCAGCAGGCGCGGCAGGTCATGAGCGACCTGGTGGACGAGATGCAAAAGTCTGCAAACGTGGAATCCGACGAACTCACCGCCCGGACGCACCGCGCGATTCTGATTACATGGATTGTGATCGCGCTCGGTTTACTCGCGTCTTTCATGTTTGCGCTCTCCATAGTGCAGTTCGAAGTCGTGCGGGTCGTGTCTTCGTTTCAGCATCGAATTCTGGACGTGGCCGAGGGACGACTGGACCGGCCCATAGCGAATCTCAAGCGTACCAATGAAATTGGCGATATGAGCCGTGCGCTGCACGTTCTACAGGTAGCTGCAAGGGAGCAGCGCACACAGGGCTGGGTCAAAACCGAGGTGGCGACTACGGTTGCGCGATTGCAATCGGCCGAGGACTTCGCGTCATTCTCCACCATTCTTCTGTCACGAATCTCGGAAGCGTGGGATCTGTTGTACGGTGCGTTCTATCTCGCAAACGACAGTCATACGCGCTTCACTCGCGTTGGCACTTTCGCAACGGAGGTCGCAACGGAACCGCGAGAGTTTGCGCTTGGCGAAGGCCTGGTGGGGCAAGCCGCCGTTGAGCGACGCAGTCTTCGGATTGTTTCCACCGCCGAAAGGCCCCTTCAAGTCTCCGCGGGTGTAAGGACGGTGACACCTGCTTATGTCCTTTTTGTCCCCCTTATTAACCAGGATGTGGTGCTGGCGGTCATCGAACTCGCCCCTTCGGCTCCGGGGTCGGAGCGTCAGCAAGCCCTGCTGGACGCACTGTTACCTAGAGTCGCCCTCAACACCAAGATTCTTGTAAGCACGATGGTGGCCAGGAAACTGCTGGAGCAGACGCAGGTACAGGCCGCGGACCTGGCGGTAGCCAAAGAGGCGGCTGAAGCCGCTACCAAAGCCAAGTCTGATTTCCTGGCCAACATGAGCCATGAAATCCGCACGCCGATGAACGCCATTATTGGCATGACGCACCTGGCCTTGAAGGCCGATCTATCTAAGAAACAATCAGATTATCTGACTAAGGTGAAGTCCGCCGCACACGCCCTGCTCGGGATCATCAACGACATCCTTGACTTCTCAAAGATCGAAGCAGGCAAGCTGGATATGGAGAAAACAGGGTTCCGGCTTGAGGATGTGCTCGACAATCTATCGTCGATTGTCAGTCAGAAGGCGCAAGACAAGAACCTCGAGTTTCTCATCGGAGCCCAGCATGACATCCCGCCCAATCTGGTCGGCGACCCGCTGCGCCTCGGGCAAATCCTGATCAACCTTGTGAACAACGCAGTCAAGTTCACGGAACGTGGCGAGGTACTGGTGACAGTTGCGATCGAGGAGCAACTGGCGGACCGGGTCAAGGTTAGGTTCTCGGTTCGCGACAGTGGCATCGGCATGACGCCGGAGCAGAGCTCGAGGTTGTTCCAGGCGTTCGCGCAGGCAGACACTTCGACGACGCGAAAGTACGGTGGCACCGGGCTTGGGCTCTCCATCTCGAAGCGCCTAGTTGAGATGATGGAGGGCACGATCTGGGCCGAGAGCGAACCCGGGGTGGGCAGTACCTTCCATTTCACTGCCTGGTTCGGCATTGGATCAGAAGAGAAACGCAAACGCTTCATTCCTGATCTGGCAGGAATCCGGGCCCTGGTTGTCGATGACAACGCCCAGGCGCGGGAGATCCTGACGGATGCGCTTCGGGTTTTTGCGCTCAGAGCCGAGTCGGTTTCGTCGGGGGAGGATGCTGTGCGGGAGATAGCCGGCGCAGATTCCCAGGATCCCTACCGACTGGTGTTGATGGATTGGCACATGCCGGGAATGGACGGTCTGGAGGCGAGTCGCATCATCAAGCGCGATGATCGTCTGCAGCACGTTCCCAAGATTGTGATGGTAACGGCATTCGGGCGAGAAGACGTAAGAATGCAAGCAGAGGAGATTGGAATCGAAAGCTATCTGTTGAAGCCAGTTAATTCTTCGCTGCTCTATGACACGCTGGTGGATCTGTTTGGCGTCGACGGAGGGAAAGAGTACCGCTCTCGAGCGAAAAAAGACGACACGCCAGTTTACGACGCGACAGGAATCCGAGTCGTTTTGGCCGAAGATAACGAGATGAACCAGCAGGTCGCGACGGAACTGCTGGAGAGCGCTGGAGCGATCGTAACCATCGCGAAACATGGTGGGGAAGCGGTGAAGATCCTGACCGCAGGCGATCAGGTTCCGCCATACGATGTGGTATTCATGGATCTGCAGATGCCGGAGATGGACGGGTTTACGGCAACGAGGCTGCTGCGATGCGATCCGCGTTTGCAGAACTTCCCCATTATTGCGATGACGGCGCACGCTCTTGTGGAAGAGCGGCAACGCTGCCTCGACGCGGGGATGAACGATCATGTGTCAAAGCCGATTGATCCCGACGTTCTATTTGCGACTTTGATGCGATGGGCGAAGCCAAGGCCAAAGCAGGCCGTCGCGCTCCAGACATCGCCGATCGAGACGAAGACAACTGAGACACAAGCGATCGAGACCATAATGCCCCAAGCAAAAACCCCCAAAGCCGGCGACGAGGTGATTCTGCCCGAGATCGCCGGAATTGATCTGGTTGATGGACTGAAGCGGGTTGCGGGTAACCGGCGTCTCTACCGCGACCTGTTAGGGCAGTTCGCCGCGAAGGAAAGAGATGCGGCCGCGCAGATTTCAGCTGCACTCGAAAATAGAGACCGGAAACTGGCCGAGCGCATTGCGCATACCGTGAAAGGTGTTGCCGGCAATCTTGGTATCACCGAATTGCAATCTGCCGCGCAGCAACTCGAGAAGGCACTCCGTGAAGGGCAGGATTCTGTCCCGTCTCTTCTCGGTACATTCGCGGCCACGTTGAGCACTCAGGTTCGCGCCATTGAACAAGCCTTCCATGAATCACCAGTTCCACGGTTGGAGCCTATCTCTGCATCCTCATTCAGCGGAGGAGCAGCGTCGGCTGCCATCGCTCGTCTGAAGTGCTTGCTCGATGCGAGCGATGGCAACGCCGAAGAGGCATTTCGCAGTCTGCAGGAGGTCGTAGCGAGCGTGGTCGACAAATCGCAACTGGATGCATTGGGTGCATCCATTCGGGATTTCGATTTTGAAGCAGCGCTGTTGAAACTCGACCCCATCGCTGAACAATGCTGCGCGAAGGGATGACACGAATGAAGCCGGCCGATGAAGTAAAGACGCTGCTCCTGGTGGATGATGCTCCCGCCAATATTCAGATCGCCAATTCCATCCTGAAGGACACTTACAAAATCCGTATCGCGACCAGCGGCGCGAAGGCGCTGGAGTTGGCAAACGTCAGTCCTTTGCCAGACCTTATTCTGCTCGACGTGATGATGCCGGAGATGGACGGCTACGAAGTTTGTAAGCGCTTGAAAACGGCCAGAGAAACGCGTGACATTCCGGTCATTTTTTTGACCGGGCAGACTGAAATCGAGGACGAGACGCGGGGCTTCGAAGTGGGTGCGGTGGATTACATTCATAAGCCGTTTTCTCCCGCGATCGTCAAAGCGCGAGTGCAAACCCACCTTATGCTTCGCGGAATTCGGCAGCAGCTCGCTTCGCAGTTGCTGACGATCCAGAAGGAACTGGAAACGGCACGCGAAATTCAGTTATCGATTCTTCCCGACAAGATTCCGCCCATCGAAGGTCTGGATATTGCTGCGCGCTACATCCCCATGACCTCGGTCGCCGGGGATTTCTATGACTTCATCGTCGTCGATGAGAAACACATTGGGATTCTGGTAGCCGATGTGTCCGGACACGGGATGCCTGCCGCGCTGATTGCCTCGATGCTGAAGATTGCGCTGGCGGCGCAGGAGGCGCATGCTGCGGATCCGGCGCAAGTGCTGCTGGGCCTGAATCAAGCGTTATGCGGAAAATTCCAGCGCCACTATGTAACCGCGGCTTATCTGTTCGTGGATATGCTGAAAGGAACGCTGACTTACGCAGGCGCCGGTCATCCACCGTTGATGTTGTGGGGCTTGTCGTCTGTCGGGATCTCCAACGGCGTGCGAGCTGTGGAGGAGAACGGTTTGTTCCTGGGGAAATTCCCGCAAGCGACCTATTCCTCGGTTGAGTTGCCGCTGAAGGCGGGCGACTGGTGTCTCCTTTATACGGATGGCATCCCGGAAACCACAAACCCATCGCAGATCGAGTTCGGCGCCGAACGCTTCCGGCAGTTTCTGGAGACGGAGCAAAGCGCCTCCGCCGATCATTTTGCCGATCGATTGCTGAAAGAGCTGTCGCAGTGGTCAGCTCGGGACGTGAATGTAGACATGGACGACGATGTTACGCTGTTGGCGGTCCGTGTAAAAGAAGCCTAACGGATTTCCCTACCTGTTAGTTCTAGAGAATCATATGTAAAGCATGGCGCAGGGACTACACTGCTCAGCTTTGTAGAGCGAGCGCTTTCCGTGCGATGCGGTTAAAGCCTCGGAGGCTAGCTTCTTTCTGGAGTTCTCGGGCTTCCAGGTGGGCGGTCGAAGGATCGGCCTTGAGTTCAACTTCGCACAAGGCGAGGCGGGCCTCCAACTCATAGTGCACGTAGTGATGCCTGGCCGTATCAGCGACCAGCGCTTTCAGAGAATCACGGGCCCCGCGGAGATTTCCGGATACCGCTTGAATGCGAGCGTTCGTAATTCCAAAAACGTAGCGACCTTCCAGAAACTGGCCAGGTCGAAGCAGATTTTGAGCGGCACCGATGGCAGCCTGCGCTTCTGCCAAGTTTCCCTCCTGCAAAGCGGTCTCTGCGAGCAAATTATTGGCGGAGATTTCTTCATTGGGATTCTTATGAGCATGGACAAGGCCGAAGACATGGTCGAGAAGCTTCCTAGATTCCGCCAGGTGTCCCTCCTCTTTTTCCAGCCTGGCCAGTCCAAGGTTGACGATAATATCTTCCCCTGCATCGCGGGTTTCGTGAACAATGGCCAGGGCTTCGGAAAATCTCTTGCGTGAATCCTCATCCCGGTCCTGCAAGCTGGCGATGTTTCCCAAATCGAAGAGAGCGCGAACCATCCAGCTCTTTTCTCCACTTTTGCGGTAGAGATCGAGCGACTCCTGGCAAGACTGCTGCGCCGCCGATAATTCACCCAGGGTGACGAGCGCTCCTCCTTTCTCACCGAGAACCTCGGCGACACCCTCTTCGTTCGACAGGTCACGAAAGATGGCGAGGGCCTGGTCGTAGTCATTGAGTATGGCCTTTGGTTCACCACCACTGGAATTCTCCACCCATGCGATCTGGATTAACGAGTAGGCGACGTGCGACCGGTCTCCGATTTCGCGATAGATCGAAAGAGCTTTCTGATACTGCTGTCGGGCGCCGGGCAAATCCCCGTGCATCGCCCAGGCGTTACCGATGAAGCGCAGATTCCGAGCCATGCCGGTCTTGTTTCCAATCGCGGCATTGGTGGCTAACACTTGCTCGAAGGTTTTCTCCGAAGCATCGTAGTCGCCATGAATCCATTGAACGGTTCCGACGGTGGTCAGAGCTCCGGCAACACCGAAACGATCGCCGACCCGGCTGTAAATGCTTCTGGCTTCTTCGGCAGCGCTGATGGCCTGGTCAGGTTGTCCGACATGAGCCAGGTCGTCGGCTTCGCGATTGAGTGCGGTCGCGAGCAGCAGATCCAGACCTTTCGCCCTGGCCTTCGCCACCGCCTTAGCCGCAGTGCTCTCTGCGGCTTGATACTTTCCACTGGATACGGAGTTCGACTCTTCCGCTAAGTCGATTCGCAGATCGAGGGAAGCCGGCGGCGGCAGTCGTCGAATCCGATCTAAGGTTGCGAGGCCCTGGCTGCCTTGTCCGGCCGCAGATTCCGCAGCGGCCAGAAGCAAACCGTAATCGATGCTGTCAGGAAACAATTCGAAGAGCGCGCGATAAGTGGACGCAGCCCTTTCGTGGTCCGCCATACTCTCGTAATAATCGCCTTCGACGAGCATGCGTTCGGTGCGGGGCAAATTGGCGGAGAGGTCGAAGGCCTTCTTGGTTTCTTCTTTTCGTTTCTGCTCATATCCGAGTTGGCCCCAGGCGCGCGCCAGCATCAGATGTCCCAGGGAGAATTGTGGATCGGCCTTGCAGGCCTGCTGCAGCAAATCACGCGCGGCTATGGCGTCAAATGCCCGCAATCTGGCGAGGCCCAGGGCATAGAGTCGTGCCGCCTCACGATTGGAGGGCATTGAGGCAAGTTCGCTGGCCTGATCAGGTTCGCCGAGTGGAGGAACGCCGAGCCTCTCTCTAAGCCGCACCCCAACCCGCGAGACGAGCTGAAACAGATCCTGGCGGTCGCCGGTTTCGGCGGTCTCCGTGAGAATCTCGCCGGTTTTGACATCTTGCAGGCGCGCGTCCAGTCGCAACTGGCCGCGATCGGGGCCGCCGACCGCGGTGTAGGAACCCAAAACCAACAGGTCGCTATTCAACGCGGTCCCGATCCTGGCCGTGGTGTTCTGATCGAGCGTGTCGGTTTGGGACCAAGGCGAGGCGATGCGGAGGTTCGCGACCTCCTCGCCCGAAACCAAGCGGAGTTTGTCGCCTCCCGCCAGTTCTGTGCTCAACATCTCCGAAATCGCAGTGGAGAGCCAGGCATCATCGGGTTTAGAAGACGCGTTGCGAAAACCAAGCACCGCAACGGACTTTCGCAAGGGAACGAAGGCATTCGCTTTCAGGGAGATGTCTAGGGGATTTGCGATGGAGTGCTTTCTGCGCCACGAATACCAAATCGCTCCCATCACGAATAGAAGCAGCGCAAGCACTGCAAGATATCGGGAAACGGGCCACCGTTTTCCCCGGCCCATCGCAACGGGAGGGAGTTCGGCGGCGACGGGGGAGTGAACGTCGGCCTTTGGGGCGGTTTCAGCCGAGTTGCGCGGTGGTTCGACGGACACTGGCGCTATGAAACGGTAACCGCGCCGGGGCACGGTCTCGATGAAACAGGGATTTTCCGGATCGTCGCCCAGGGCTGCCCGCAGTCTTTTCAGGATCACGTTCAGGCTGCCGTCGAAATCAACGTAGGTGCCTTCCGGCCAAAGTTTGTGGCGCAGTTCTTCGCGAGTGACGATCCTTCCGGGATTTCCCAGGAGATGGATCAGAACGCAAAGAGACTGGTCCGCAATCTTGACGCGCATACCATTGCGTGTCAGCACATTTTGCGCAACGTCGACCTCAAATAATCCGAATCGGAAAACTTGGGCCGAATGGACCGGAGATGCCATGCCCTGCGTCCTGCGGAGTGGCTGGAATCATAGCACGGGGGGCCTAATGAGTCAGCCTTTCCCGCAAGCCGCGAAGAACAGGAAGTTTAACTGGTCACTTACGTGTAATTATCAGTTCCTTTGACCAACCGTGGCGTTTGCTGCATCCTGCGTGCGTTCAGGTGCCGTTGTTGAATCGGGCAAGGCAGGTGCTCAAGGTTGCGGAGGGAAGACGATGAACCGATCTGGCTGGTCGGCGGTTGTCCGAATGATTCTGGGCACGATCCTCATTCTTATTGCATGCAGCCTGTGGGTGATATTGCGCCAGAACTTATAGCCCTTCGATCTCGTGGTTTTGGCCTAAGGTCCAGAGGATCGAGTCTCAGTCTCAGGCGCGTTGGAGCAGTTATTTCGAGGCGAGGGCTTCTGCGTTGTGGCGCTGAGGGAAGAGTGGAGTCTAAGCTCTTGGCTTAGCGCATGCTCCACACGAAAGGTATAATCCGGCGTGACTGCGGCGGTTAATTTCTGGCCAAAAACAGTGAGTCCAAGGCTAACTTAACTATCCACCTATTGCGGTACGATGTTGGGCGTCGCCGACTATGGAGCGCTTCTTAACCTGGATCGAGGGCGATGGAAACGGCTGGGCCTGCTCCAATTGTCCATGGAGATTTCCGGTTCCCACGTTTCTTAGCGGAGAAGATGCGAAGGGGGCTTACGATCGCCTGGCAGCGGCGAAGTTTCGCGAGCACAAGTGCGAGGCTAAAAGTGTACCTACGGAACCTTCCCCGGAACCGAGATGGGACGCTGGCAAAGCTTTCACCGAGCGCGCCCGGTTACTCATAAAAAAAGGATATACACCGAAGGTTGCGGTGGAGCTTGTACTGCACGAAATGGAATTCGAACATGGCAACGACCCGAGGAAGATAGAGATGGCGCGAGCCGATGCCGAGGATTTTCTGCGCAAGGTTCGCAAGGGTCTCATCTGAAGCGATCGAATGAAGCGATGGAACCGAGGTCTCGCGCGAGACGCACTCACTGCTGATATTCCACGGCCGGATGGTTCTGGCCGCTGATCTCCCTCAATGCGTACTCAATCCTGTCGATTTCTTCGCGGATCACTCTGATCGATTGCTGGTTTTTGAGAGGATGTCCCACTGGAGTGATGCCTTCCACAGCTCCGCGAATCCGGTGACTCCGAGCCCAAATGAGGTTGAGCCTTGCCCTGCGCGCCTTGCGATTTCTGTAAACATCGCCGACAAACTTGGTGCCGAGCGAGGCAAATACTAAACCAAACAGCACCTCGACCGGAATACGGTCGGTGGCGCCGTCAAACTCTGAAAATAAGAGACGATACACTGTTTCACCCAATCCAAAAGAGGCAAACAATACAGTTGCCCCGAACAAAAATACTTTTGCCCGCTCGATTGGCTGCAGGCGTATCGAGTTGTCGCTTCCGTCACGTGTCCACACAGACTTCATGGCCGTTCTTCCCCCAATTTATTTTTCGACACTTCCGAGATTACAAGCTGCGGCCGCAATAGCAGCGTAAGCAGAATCATAACTTGAAATTCCGCACGGCGGTATAGTAGCCGCGACATAGCAAAATGATCAATATCAGCCACCCTCGAAGGACTCGGCGAGCGGCCGACCGGCAATCACGCAGCCGAGACACCATTACAAGTGAAAGCAGGACCGTCCCCATATCAGCTCCGTCCTCAATTTTCTTGCAGATGACCATCATCTTTGAACGGTCAAGGTTAAACGGAGTTTCAAGCGTGCCGAACTGGCAGAAATTACAGTGTTGATTGGCGGTTGCATGACCCGTTCCTGCAGCGGCGCGGAGCCTCGCACACACGGAAGGGGATCCAAAAACATGCGTCTCGCTGCTACTGCCGAGCATCAGATTGTCGAGTCTCGCCATTCAGTCCTGAGACTGCGGCAGGTGGATGGGAATCCTTGCTAGAAGTAGCTGGTGCAGACTAGGATTGCGGCTCGGTTTGTTCGCCACGAATTCGAGGCCAGGAGGCTCCCATGAGACTCGGTTACCAATACCGCGGTATGTTTCTGGTGGCCGGCGTCTTAATTTGCGGTGTCTTGGTTGATGGAGCAGCCCCATTCCTGGCGCAAACCGACACAACGCAAAGCGCTCCGGGCCAAGCCATCCCCGGCACGAACGGATTGAGCAAGTTCGCGGGCAGCGTTCCGACAAAGCCGGTTCCTGGAGTTATGCCGCTTTCGTTGCGGGATGCCATCGACCGGGGACTTAAGCAGAATCTCGGGGTTCTTCTGTCGCACGCGGATATTCGTTCGGCGCGGGGACAGCGCTGGGAGCAATTGAGCGCCCTCCTGCCGCACGTGACGGCGGCGCCTTATGTGGCGGAGACGAAGCTCAATGTCGACGAGCTCGGCTTTGCCGGTCTTGCTAATTTGTTGCATATCTCGCCGGCCGTTGGCCCTTTTTCTTATTTTGACGCCCGCGCCAATGTGACCCAGACCCTATTCGATTGGAAGTCCATCAATGCCACGCACGCGGCGAGCCAGAGTTTGAAATCCGCCGACTATACCTTCAAGGACGCCCGCGATCTGGTTGTGCTTGCCGTGGGCTATACCTATTTTCAGGGGGTCGCCGACGAGGCCCGCATGGAAACGGCAGAAGCGCAGGTCAAGACAGCTCAGGCAGTCTACGATCAGGCAGCGGATCAGGTGAACGCCGGCACATCGCCCGACATCGATGGGCTGCGCGCAAAAGTCGAGCTCCAGACGCGGCAGCAACAGTTGATCCAGGTGAGGAACAACTTCGCCATACAGAAGCTGACGGTGGCGCGCGTGATCGGCCTGGCGCCTGGGCAGGAATTCGAATTTACGGATAAAGCGCTGTATGAGCCGTTCGAAGGCATCGCGATCGATGAAGCTCTGAAACGAGCCTACGCTTCCCGTTCCGATTACCAGGCGGCATTGACCGACGTCCGCGCCTCGGAGTCCGTCCGGAAGGCCGCGGGGGCCGGCTATCTCCCGTCGCTCTCCATGGAAGCAGATTACGGTACGGGAGGCTCGCATCCCTCGACGGCAACGCGGGTCTACGACGTACGCGGAACTCTGTCGATTCCTATCTTTCAGGGCGGCAGCGTTCATGGTGATATTTTGCAGGCCGATGCCAGACTCGAACAGAACCGCGAGCGCCTCGACAATTTGCGGGCACAGATCGACTCCGACGTGCGCGCAGCACTGCTGAACCTGCAATCCGCGGCGGATCAGGTGAATGTCGCGCGCAGCAATATCGATCTGGCGGAACAGACGCTGACCCAGTCGCTCGATCGATTCAGCGCGGGTGTCTCCGATACGGTGGAGGTGGTGCAATCGCAGGAGGCGGTTGCGAGCGCGCACGAGCAGTACATATCGAGTCTGTACAGCTACAATTACGCAAAAATATCCCTGGTTCGCGCTCTCGGTATAGCCGAGGAGGGCGTCAAGGAATATTTCAAAGGAAAATGAACATGGCGGAAGAAAACCCATCCCGTTCAGCACCTGAGACAGACAAAGATTTTCCGGCCGAGCCATCGACCGTGGCGAGCCGGGACAATAAGCAGCCGCGGCGGAACCCCAAGCGACGCAGAAACGTCGTCATTCTGGTCCTCGTCGTGGTTTTGCTGGTCGGCGGCGTGCTCTTGTGGCGCTACCTGAACAGTTACGAATCGACCGACGACGCGCAGGCGGATGTTCACCTCTATCCCGTCAGCGCGCGTGTTTCCGGCTACGTGGTGCGGGTGAACGTGGAGGATAACCAATGGGTGCAGAAAGGCACGGTGCTGGTCGAGATCGACCCCAAAGACTATCAGGTTGCGGTGACGCAGGCGCAAGCCAATCTGGCGAGCGCCGATGCGACGGCTCAATCGCTGAATATCACCGTTCCGATTACTTCGGTGAACAGCTCAAGCCAATTGAAGTTCGCTGCTTCGGGAATCGAAGACGCGAGTGCCGGAGTCATCGCGGCCGAGAGGCAGGTAAACGCCGCTCATGCCCAGGTGCAGTCGGCCGAGGCGAACGATGTGAAGGCGCAAGACGATCTTCACCGCTACAAGCTACTCGTCGACAAGCGGGAAGTATCGCAGCAAATCTACGATCAGGCGTTGGCCGCAGCCAAATCCAGCACCGCGACGGTGGCTGCGGCGCGCGCCAGTGAGTCGGCGGCGGAACAGTTTGTCGAACAGGCCAAGAGTCGTCTGGCGCAAGCTGAGGCGAACCACAAATATGCGGAAACCGGGCCACAGCAAGTGTCGTCGACTCAGGCTCGGGCCCGGGCTGCGGTCGCGGATGTCGAAGAAAAGCGTGCGCTGCTGGAGCAGGCCGAACTTAATCTCGGATACACGAAAATCGTTGCCCCGGTCACGGGTCAGGTGAACAAGACGGTGGTTGTCGGGATGAACGTTCAAGACGGGCAGCAACTGCTGACGGTGGTGCCGCTGGATGAAGTGTGGGTGACCGCCAATTTTAAAGAGACGCAACTGAAGCACATGCAGGTTGGACAGAGAGCGGAGATTCATATCGATTCCACGGGGCGGACTTTGAAAGGCCATGTGGACAGCATCGCGGGAGCAACCGGGCCGCTCTTCAGCCTGCTTCCGCCGGAAAATGCCACCGGAAACTACGTGAAAATTGTGCAGAGGATTCCGGTAAAGATCGTTCTCGATCCTGGGGAGAATAAAGATCGGCGGCTTCGCCCGGGCATGAACGTGGTGCCGGACGTGTACCTGCAATGAGTCTTGCGGCCTGGCTTCGTGGATGAATTTCACTGCGTGAATTTTCGCTGTATGAGTTCTGCTGCATGAGTTCCGCTGTATGAGTTCCGCAAAATGACCACCGCTGCGCTCACACTCGACGAGGACGTTTGGCGGCCTAAGTACAATCCCTGGCTGATTGCGGTTGTTGTGGCTCTCGCCGCGTTCATGGAGGTGCTCGACACCAGCATCGCGAACGTAGCCCTGCCGTATATGGCGGGGAATCTGGGAGCGAGCAACGACCAGAGTACTTGGGTGCTGACGTCGTACCTGGTTTCGAATGCGATTATCTTGCCGATCAGTGGCTGGCTCGCGGGCACGCTGGGCCGGAAGCGGTTCTTCATGGCTTGTTTGACTGTGTTTACGGTGAGTTCTTTGCTCTGCGGCATCGCGCCGAGTCTGGGATTTCTTCTTCTCTTTCGGGTGTTGCAAGGCGCGGGCGGCGGCGGGCTGCAACCCATGGCACAAGCCATTCTGGCGGACACCTTTCCGCCGCAGCAAAGGGGTTTGGCATTTGCGTTGTATGGCATCACCGCCATCATGGCGCCTACCATCGGCCCAACTCTCGGCGGGTGGATCACCATCAACTATTCGTGGCGTTGGATTTTTTTCATCAATCTACCGGTCGGTGTGGCGACCTGGTTTCTGGTCCGTCGCTTTGTCGAAGATCCTCCTTATTTAAGCAAGCTCAAGTCGGCGGGGGTCAAGTTGGACTACATTGGCATCGCTCTGCTGGCGCTGGGCATCGGAGCGTTACAGGTTCTGTTGGACAAGGGTCAGGAAGATGACTGGTTCGGATCGCGCTTCATCACGACTTTAGTGGTTACCGCAGCAGTATGCCTCATCTCACTGGTGGTCTGGGAGTGGTATCAGAAGGCACCGATCATCGACGTGCGCATGTTCAAGAGCTTTAACTTCGCGAGTTCGAGCCTGATGATGTTTACGCTAGGAATTCTGTTGTTCAGCAGCTTGGTGCTGATGCCGCAGTTTCTACAGACGCTGCTCGGGTACACCTCGCAACTGGCGGGACTTGCGCTATCGGCTGGAGGGGTCGTCTTGCTGATCGAAATGCCGATCATGGGGCAATTGACCACCAAGATACAGGCGCGCCGCTTGATCGCGTTTGGATGGCTCGCGCTGTCGATTGCGATGTTCTATTCCACCAAGCGGATCGACCTGCAGATCAGCTTCAGCGCCGCTACGTGGCTGCGCATCGCCCAGGTCATTGGTCTGGGGTTCCTTTTTGTGCCGATTACGCTGGTGGCTTACATAGGAATTGCGCCAGAGAAGAACAACGCAGTTGCCGGAATCGTGAATTTCATGCGCAATATGGGGAGCAGCGTTGGAACATCTTTGGTCACCACGCTGATTGCGCGGCGCTCGCAATTCCATCAGGCTAGGCTAGTGGAGACGGTGAGGGTCGACAATCCTAATTTCATGAATTCGGCGAACGGCCTGGCGCAACACCTGGCTATTTCAGGCGTAGGGAAGCACGAGGCGCAAATGACGGCCTATGCGAGGATTTACGAATCGGTGCAGGCACAAGCCGCAAGCCTGGCATACATTGATACCTTCATGGTTCTTTGCGTGGGCGCGGGGATCATGTTCTGTCTGTCTTTTGTTTTGAAGAAGAATGATCCAGGTGGCGGTGGAGTGAGAGTGACGGAGTAACAGGTTAGCTATGCTGAACATTGAGCTCATCGTTTGCCCGGTTGATTTCTCCGAGTTCTCCGCAAGGGCCTATCACTACGCCATCTCGGTGGCCGAGCACTACAAAGCCGGCCTGATGGCTCTACATATTGTGGAGATAGCGCGATATCCTTATGCCGACTATGCCGCCTCCACGGGTGACTATGAGGGTTTTTGCGAAGCGATGCGCAAGGGTGGCAAGGATCTGCTGCTGGAATTCGTGGAGGAGCACACCGACAGTGAAATCCAGCCCGAACTCGTGGTGAAGCAAGGCACAGCCGCGGATTGTATTCTGTCGTTTGCGGAGTCCCGTCAGGCGGACTTGATTGTCATGGGAACGCACGGCCGGCGAGGATATGATCGCCTGGTGTTGGGATCGGTAGCCAACCGAGTGATGCGCAAGGCTCCCTGCCCGGTTTTGACAATCTGTAAACCACCACTCGATCCTACGCCCACAGAAATGGGGGCAAGTAGAGAGCGGAGCCACATCCACCACTTGAACCGAATTCTTTTCTGCACGGACTTCTCTGCGAATTCGGAGCGGGCCTTGAACTATGCGCTCTCGGCCACCGCCGAGTACGACGCTGAACTCACTCTACTGCACGTATTGGAGGAGGTTCCAGGTCCGGCCAAGACGCAAGAGGCCATAACTTGGGCGACGGAGCAACTCGATCAACTGATTCCCCCGCTGGCGCGCACGGCGCTAAAGATCAAGACGGCGGTGCGCATCGGGAAGCCATACCAGCAGATCATTCAACTGGCAGAAGAGGAACGAATCGACATGGTGGCGATGGCAGTTCGTGGCCGGGGGGCTCTGGACCTGGCGGTGTTTGGTTCGACAACTTATCGAACGGTGCAGTTGGGACCGTGCCCGGTCCTGGCCGTCCACGTTTGAACTATCATTGAAAGATCGACGCGGGATATCAGCCCGAAATGCTCGACCGAGCATAGCGACCCAGGGTAACGGACCAGGATAACGAGCGAGATGATAAAAATTGTCACCATTGAACGCGAATACGGCAGCGGCGGCGGAGAAATTGCACAACTGCTAGCCAAACAGCTGGGCTGGAAACTTTGGGATCAGTTGCTGACGGAAGAGATCGCGCGGCTCGCGGAGTGTCCCAAAGCGGTCGTCGAGGGTCGGGAAGAACGAACCGATCCCCTCTACTACCGGCTCTTCAAATCGTTCCTGCGCGGCAGCTATGAGGGCAGCCTCAATGCGCACAAGCTCAAGCTGGTCGACAGCGAATGCATCTTGAAGTTTACAGAACATGTGGTTCAGCACGCGGCGAAAACCGGAAACTCGGTCATCGTTGGGCGGGGATCGCAGCAGTTTCTCAAGAACCGGCCGGACACATTGCGTGTATTTCTTTACGCTCCGCGAGCGGATAAAGTGCGGCGCCTGTTGGCTCGGGGCAAGAGCGAAGACGAAGCCGAAGAGCTGGTGGATACCGTCGATCGGGAACGCGCCGATTTCATCCAAAAGTATTTTGGGGTGGAATGGCCTGACCGCGTCATTTACCACACCATGATCAATACGACGATCGGCGACGAGGCCGTCGTCCACATGATTCTGAACGTTATTGAAACCCTGGACGGAAAAGCTCCTGCTCGAATGGTCGAGCAATAGAAACCTTAAGTGGTGATTGAGCACCGATCATCCTCTTGACAATAGTCGTTAGAACGACTAATATCGTGACAGATGACGAAGGTGAGCGAGTCAGGCAAGAGTGGGCGGCGTTCCGAGTGTCCCGAGGAGACGGCATTCCTGGAGTTGCTGCGCACGACCGACATGTTGTCGCGGGGACTGTTCCGGGTTCTCAAGGCTGAGGACCTCTCGCCCACGCAGTACAACGTGCTTAGGATTCTGCGCGGAGCACCGAAGGGACTGCCCTGTGGGGAGATCGCCAGCCGGATGATTACCCGAGACCCGGATGTTACGCGACTGCTCGACCGACTGGAAAAGCGAGAGCTGATCTCACGCTGCCGGGAAACGAAAGACCGGCGGACGGTGATGACCCGGATTACACCGGAAGGTCTCGATCTGTTGACTCGTCTGGACGAACCGGTGCAGGCGACCCACCGCAAACAACTAGGCCATCTGGGGCGGGAGCGCTTGCGGGACCTGGCCGTCCTGTTGAGCGTCTCGCGCAGCCACATGGCCTGATTTCTTGGCTTTAATAGTTGTTGTAACGATTATTGGTGTAACGCATCTAATCAGGCAGGAGGAAATTACGATGAGCGCACTGGCTACTCCGCAAACCGCAACCACCGGCACCACCAACTGGAACATCGACCCCGTCCACACGGTTGCCGAGTTCAAGGTTAAACACATGATGATCTCCAACGTGAAAGGGCAGTTCACAGCGGTCCGAGGCGTTCTGGTTCTGAACGAAACTGCTTTGGCTGAGTCTCACCTAGAGGCGACGATTGACGCGGCTTCCATCAACACTCGCGAGGCCCAGCGCGATGCGCATCTCAAGAGCGCCGACTTTCTCGACGTGGAGAAGTTTCCGACGTTATCGTTCACCTCGACGCAGATAAGCCGCGTCAACGAGGGCGAACTGGACGTGACGGGTGACTTGACGATTCACGGTATCACCCGCAAAGTGGTGTTCACCGTCGAGGGACCCTCTGCGCCGGGCAAAGACCCGTGGGGAAATACCCGCATGGGGTTGTCGGCGACCACAAAGATTAATCGTAAAGACTTCGACCTGACATGGAACGCCGCGCTCGAGACGGGTGGCATTCTCGTCGGCGAAGAAGTCACGATCACGCTCGATGTCCAATTTTTGAAGGCGTGACGGACACTGGCGGCGCCGCATTGTCGAAAAAGGTGCTGGCGCGGAAAGGAAGGAAGCAATTATGTCACTCCGACCAATTCAACAGATTCTTCAACCAAAGCCCACGATCGAAGGCGCCGGCGTGAAGTTGCAGCGGGCCTTCGGTTTCGGCAAGACAAAGGATTTTGATCCCTTTTTGTTGCTGGACGATTTCCGCAATGAGAATCCGAAAGATTATATAGCGGGATTTCCGTGGCATCCGCATCGCGGGATCGAGACCATCACTTACGTGCTTGCGGGCTCAGTGGAGCACGGCGATAGCCTGGGCAACAAGGGCAAGATGACCGCGGGCGACGTGCAATGGATGACTGCCGGTAGCGGAATCCTGCACCAGGAGATGCCCAAAGGCGACGCGGACGGGCGCATGCACGGCTTTCAGCTCTGGGCCAACCTGCCCTCTGCGCTGAAAATGACGGATCCCCGGTATCAGGACATTCCGGCGAGCGCGATTCCGGAGGTCACGGACGATGACGGCACGCGTGTGCGCATCATCTGCGGCGAGTTCTGGGGCAAGAGAGGACCGGTAGAAGGGGTGGCCGCCGATCCGAATTACCTTGATGTTTCCGTTGCCCCTAGGCAGCGGAAGCGGCTCAAGGTCGAGACGACGCGCAACGCGTTTGCTTACGTGTTCGCAGGCTCGGGCACATTCCGCGACGCTTCGAATCCGCGGGCGGTTCTGACGGAGCGGGTCGAGAAGCCCGATGCACCGCCGGTGTACGATGTGGGCAACCACTCGCTGGTGCTCTTCGACCGGGGCGACGAAATCGCGGTCCAGGCCGGCGATGAGGGTATCCGTTTCCTGCTGGTATCCGGCAAGCCGATCGAGGAGCCAGTGGCATGGTACGGCCCGATTGTGATGAACACGCAAGAACAGCTACGCCAGGCGATGGATGAACTGCATACGGGCGCTTTCATCAAACATCGCTGAAACGCCGAAGCGGGGGGAGATCGAAGAACATAGTCGTCTCCCCACGTTTTGCCGGGTTTCACTCGATGCTCCCCTCGGCTTGTGCCGGAACCTCCAGGTGAGCGAGGTGAGCGTCGCCCTCAGGCGCGTCGATACGATCGTACGGCCGAAATAGTATGGAATAGAACAGGCCGGAGGCGAAAACCGCCGCTGTGCCGACAAGCATTCCGTAGTTGCGATACCAGGGATCCTGCGGTGTGCGCGGCCACACCATATTAAGGATAGCCAGGATTCCATAGGTGAGGGCCGCCAGGTTAACCGGCCACGCCCAGACGCCAAGCCGAAAGGCCCCGCTTGGTTTCCAGCCCTTGGCGCGTGCGGCCAGGGCTCCCAGAACGATCATCTGGAAGGCCACGTAGATTCCGGCGGAGCCGAACACGATGATGGTCTTGATCATTTCTTCGAGGAACAACCCGGCAATCGCAATGCAGGCGGGTACAGCGCCGGCTACGAGCAGGGCGATGACGGGGACGCGAGTGCGTTTGGAAAGCGTGCTGAGCTGGGCACCGCCAAAGATCATGCGGTCGCGGCCATAGCTGAAGAGCAGACGGCTGGTAGCGGCCTCCAGACTGATCAGGCAGGAAAAAAATGAAACCATGACCACCGCAATGACGGCGCGCAGGCCGATCGGACCTACGGCCGCACGGAGGGTCGTAGTCACGGGATCGGCATCCTTGCCCGACAGCGCGGCGTTCAAATCGGGCACCGCTAACACCAGAGCCAGGCACACGAGCATGGCGGCGAAACCACCGATGTAGATGGTCATGCGCATCGCCTTGGGGATGGCACGGCTGGCGTCGGGAGTTTCCTCGGCAACATCTCCGCAGGCTTCAAAGCCGTAGTAACAAAACATGGCGGCGACGCTCGACGCCAGGAACGCGGGAAGATAGTGTCCATTGCTGCCGAGGCCGAAGCTTTGGAAAAGCACACGGAAGCTCTGGTGACGGGCAACGAGCAAGAGGTAGCTGCCGACGACGACGGCTCCCAGCAATTCGCAAATGAACCCGAACATGGCGACTCGAGCGAGCAACTTGGTGCCGCTGACGTTCAGGGCAGTAGTCGCGACGATCATCGCGACCGCAATCGCGACTTCTCCAACCTGACCTACGTTGATGCCGAGAAGCTGAGCTACATAGGGGGCTCCTCCCACGGCCACTGCGGCAATGGTGGTACACAGAGCCCACAGGTACACCCATCCCGCCATCCAAGCCCAACGCTTTCCCACCAGGCGTCGCGCCCAAGGATAGAGGCCGCCGGCGATAGGAAACTGGGAGACGATTTCGCCAAACACCAGGGCTACCAAGAGCTGCCCCAAGCCGACAAACAAATAGCTCCAGAACATCGGCGGACCGCCGGTGGCGATGGCAAAGGCGAAAACGGTGTAGACGCCGACCACGGGCGACAGGTAGGTGAAGCCAAGTGCGAAGTTCGCCCACAAGCTCATCGAGCGATCAAATTTCGAATCATAGCCGAGGGCTTCGAGCTGGGCGGAGTCGCGGTCTGGGATGGGGTTGGTTGTCATAAGCATCCTTGCTGGAATTGGGTTTCGAAGAGGGTCACCTGGCGTCGGTCGCGGTGGGTGGAAGCAGCCCGACCTGGCGCATGATTGCAGCCGAATCGTAGAAATCGAGGTTGCGGAATATTTTGCCATCGCGAACGTCGATGACACTGACCCCCCGAACGGAAAATTTCTTTCCCGTGTTGAACACACCTTTGTCGGTACCACTAAATGTCCATTCGATGGTCCCGTGGCCGTCGTGAATATTGGCGCGCAGCAGTTTGAGTTGGAGATCGGGGACGCCTTCAAATTCGGAGGCGGCGAACTTGCGCACCTCGGCGATGCCGTGGCTGGATTCGCCGAAGGCTACGTCTTCGTAGAAGACGTCGTCGGTGAAGAGAAGGAGCATTTTATCCGGGTTGTGCGAATTCCACGCGGCAATCCACTTTTCGGGCAGGGCGGCGTCCCGGTCCGCAGAGGACTTGCCCTCGCGGGGGGCCGCGGTTGAAGGCAGAACCAATATGGCAAGCAGCAAGACTCCAATTAGAAATCGCTCACTATTCATTTTAATTTCCTCGCTTTGAGCGTGGATTGTACCAAGGCGTCGGCAACAGGGCCACGCCTTCATTTCCACGCACGCCTAAACTCCGTTGCGCCGCAGTGGACGTTAGTTCTGCTATTTACTCTTGACAGGCGGCTCGCCCTCCCTATACTTACACGCACCTTCGGATTGGCTGGGAAAAATCCCTGCAGGACGAGGGGTTAGCCTTTCACCTAAACAAATATTCAGGAGGATTCGTGAATCGGAAACTTTGTGTATTGCTGCTCTCAACCGCCGCGTTTGTCTCAGCCGGGGTTATGGAAGGTCGTGCGCAAACCGTGCTGACACACCATGTGCGCGAAGCAACGCTCAATGGGGATGCAAAGCTGCTCGGGCACCTTCCGGGCAATAAAATTCTGCAATTGGACGTCGTTCTCCCGCTGCGCGATCAGACTGGACTGGATGCCTTTCTGGTGGAGTTGCGCAATCCTTATAGCCCAGATTACCGGCGTTTCCTCACTCCGGCAGAGTTCACCGAGAAGTTCGGCCCGACCCAGCAGGACTATGACGCGGTCGTTGGCTACGTTCAGAATCACGGCCTGGCGATCGTCGGCGGCTCGCGCGACGGCATGGAGGTGCAAGTCAAAGGGACGGTCTCGGCGATTGAGTCTGCCTTTCATGTCAACCTGCTGACCTACCAGCACAGTAATGAGAATCGTGCGTTCTACGCGCCAGACCGCGAGCCCACTGTGGACATGCCCCTTGTGCTCTGGCACATCTCCGGGCTGGACAACTACTCTATTCCGCATCCGATGTACGTCAAGAAGAGCGCATACGCCAAGGCGCATGGCATCGATCCCGATAAAGTCGTAAGCCACGCTACCACCGGTTCGGGCCCCTCAGCCTCCTTCCTCGGCAGCGATATGCGCGCGGCCTACTATGGAGGCACAGCCCTGACGGGCGCGGGCCAGAACCTGGGATTGTTTGAGTATCTCGGCACCGATCTCGCCGACTTGACCACCTATTACACCAATGTGAAGCAGACCAACAATGTGCCGATCACGTTGTTGTCTACAGATGGCACGAGCACCAGTTGTGTTTATAAGAGCGGCTGCGACGACACCGAGCAGACGCTGGACATGACCCAGGCCATCGGCATGGCCCCTGGACTTGCCAGCCTGGTGATGTACATCGGATCGACTGACACGGCGATCATCAGCGCCATGACGACGCACAGCCCGCTGCCGACGACCATCGGCTGCTCGTGGGGCTGGACGCCGGCCGATCCGAGCACGCTGGATCCGTACTTCGAGAAGATGGCTGCTCAGGGCCAGAACTTCTTCGCCGCTTCGGGCGACGATTCCACCTGGTCGCGCAGAAATGAGGCTTGGCCAGCGGACGATGCCAATGTCGTCTCGGTCGGCGGCACGGACCTGACGACGGCCAGCGCTGGGGGCCCCTGGAAGTCAGAGACGGCCTGGTCGGACAGCGGCGGCGGTATCTCGCCGGATAAGATCGCGATTCCAGCATGGCAGAAGCTCGCAGGCGTGATCAACTCCAGCAATAAGGGCTCGACCACCTATCGCAACGGCCCGGATGTGTCGGCCAACGCAAATTTCACTTTTTATGTCTGCGCTGACCAGACCGCCTGCACAGCCAACGAGTATGGCGGGACGAGCTTCGCGACCCCGATGTGGGCGGGTTACATCGCCCTCGTCAACCAGCAACTAGTGGGCGATGGATATAAGACCCTCGGTTTCATCGACCCTTATCTCTATGCGTTTGGTGTGAGTTCGAGCTACAGTACGGACTTCCACGACATTACCAGCGGCAAGTCCGGCAGTTACTCAGCCGTGAAGGGCTACGATCTGGTGACCGGATGGGGCAGTCCCAACGGCCAGGGGCTGATCAACGCGCTCGTCGGCGAGAACTAGCGGCGCCAGCGTGTGCCTGCACGGAACATAACAGGCCCGGACTTTTTAAGGTCCGGGCCAAATTTTTTGCGTCGAGCCGTATTTACGCTGCTAGGGCAGGAGCACCAGAATACGGACAGGACCGCCGGAGCCGCCTTCCAACTTCATCGGTGCAACTACGACGGTCGCTCCAGAGGCTGGGGCGTGCTCAAGGTTGGCCACGTTCTCCAAATGGTAGAGACTGTGGGCCAGCGTGTATTGATGAACAGGGAAGTCTTTTGAGGGTCCATAGTCGATGCTCAGCGTGTCGATGCCGAGTCCTACGATATTGCGTTGTTCCACCAGAAATTTAGCGGCTTCCTTCGAATAGCCCGGGAAATGGAGGACGCCGTGGGCATCGGCGTTGCGGTAATCTTGGCTCGAGTTCCAGCGTGATTCCCACCCGGTGTAGGCGATCACTACCGCTCTTGGCGGAATCTGGCCGTGAGCCTGCTCCCACGTGGCGATATCGTCGACTGAGATCTGGTAGTCCAAATTGCCCTTTACGTTGGCTCTTACGTCGATAACGGCGAGCGGCTCAACCAGTCGTTCGACGGGAATCTGATCAACCGTCCACGATCCGGCTACAAAGTGGGCAGGTGCGTCGATGTGAGTTCCGAAATGCTCAGGCAACGAGATTTCGCGCGCAAAATAGCCATCCTTTCCGACGGTCGCCACAGTTTCTGCATGAAACGCCGGCTTCTGGGTTCCTTCGTAGTTCGGCACCTGCGAGTTCAGGGCGTGGGTGAGATCCACGACGGCGTTAAATTCCAGGGGCCGAGCGGACTCGTGAGTATGTTGTGCGAATAGAAGCGGGGCTAATGCCAGGGTGCAGCCCAGTATGAAAATGCGAATCTTCATGGAATTCATCCGCGACAAACTATCAACGAATTGGAATCTCTTTCTTAATCCTTCCAGAATGAATGCGAACCAGAGTGAACCGGACGCCGGCGATTATGCGGTCTTTTCCGGGTAGAGGCGGTCAAACTCCGGCTCGCCGTGAAGAGAAATCAGATCCGGATCGCGGCGCGCCCACACCGAGTCCCTAAATCCGGCGTCCCACGCTTTACGCAGAGCATCCATGGCCTCCAGCTTTCTTCCCAGTTTGCAGTAGAGACAGGCCGCGTTGTAAAGAATTGACGCTTCATTGGCGCGCAAGGTCACCGCCAGGTTGAGTTCACGCAGAGCGTCATCAGGGCGTCCCAAGTATGCGTAATCGCTGCCGAGCAGGATGCGTGCGCGGGCATCTTCCGGGACCTGTTTCAAGTGGTTTTCAAATGCCGCTATCCGGCGATGAGTCATGTTGCGTTTGGCTTCGGGCTTGCCCATGGCACCAAGACAATTCAGGATCGGCACGTAGACGTTGTAGTCCTCGCCGCTGGCTTCGATGGCGACTTCCGCCACATCGAGAACTTCCTGGTAACGTCCGGCGGCGAACAGGGCGCGACAGAGCAGGTAATAGGCGCCTTCGCAATCGCGCTTGCGTTCGATAGCCTTTTTAACCATGCGCACGGCTTCGTCATGGAGTTCGGCGGCATAGAGTACCCAAGCCTGACTGACCTGGACTTCGGGCAAGTCCCAACGGAGAGCTACGGCCTTCCCGGAAGCGTCCCGTGCTCGCTCGACCCACGCCTGATCGCGGCTGTAATTGCAGTAGAACATGGCGCAGGCGTTGGCGCTGGCGGCGTAGGCGAGGGCAAAGTTGGGGTCCATGGCCACCGCGTTTTCGAACATCTGCAGGGCGAACTCGAGATCCTGACGGGTCTGGCGGCGCGCGTAGCGCTTGCCGCGCAGGTAAAGGTCATAGGCCTGCAGGTTTTCCGTGGGCTTGACGGCTAACGCCTCGAGTTCCTCGGGAGACAGCGTGACGCGCAGAGCTTCGGCAATCTTGCGGGCCATCTCGTCCTGAACTTCGAAAACGTCTTTCATCTCGCGGTCAAAACGCTCCGACCAGAGCGGAAAATCGGTACGCGTGTCCACCAGTTGGACATTGATGCGCAGGCGGGCGCCGGCGCGGCGCAAGGTGCCGGTGAGGACATAGGCCGCACCGAGTTGCTGGCCGACCTGGCCGGGGGTCACCGATTTGTCGCGGAAAGCGAGAACGGTAGGGCGCGAAAAGATGTTCAGCCCTCGAATCTTGGAAAGTTCGGTGATGACATCCTCGGTGATGCCATCCCGCAGGTATTCGTCTTCCTTCGCGCCGCTCAGATTTTCAAAGTAGAGAACAGCCACGGATTTTCCCGTTTGCTTCTGGACGCCGGAATCGGACTCGGTCTTTTCGCGGGTGCGCCGGGTTCTGGATTCAAGATCGCGCTTGAGACGAATGAGGTCCGTTTTAAGCTCGGTGGCCGTCTGGCAGCGGAGATTCCGGTCCTTCTCAAGGGTCTTTTCTACGATCCGCACAAAATCGACGGGAAGTAACGGATTGAGCTCGGCGGCCGGCCTCGGATCGCGGTTGAGTATGGCTTCGAAGATGATGGCCGAGGTGTCTCCCTGAAAAGGGAGGGTGCCGGTAGCCATTTGGTAGAGGACGGTACCAGTGGAAAAAAGATCGGTGCGGGCGTCCACGAGTTGTCCGCGGCTCTGCTCTGGCGACATGTAGGAGATGGTGCCGATTGCCGCTCCCGGTGAAGTGAGTTCGTTGCCAAAAGCAGTCTCGCCCTGTTCGCCTGACGTTTCCTGCGCGGTCTCGGCCCGGCTCACCTTGGCGAGGCCGAAGTCCAGAATCTTGAGCTGGCCCCGGTCGGTAATGAACATATTCGCCGGCTTGATGTCGCGGTGCACGATCCCCTTGGCATGGGCAGATTCGAGGGCGTCGGCGATCTGGATGGCCAAGGGCAGCAGTTTCTCCATTTCCATGGGCTGCCGGCTCATCGTCTGCGCCAGGGTTTCCCCCTCCAGCAGTTCCATGACGATGAAGTGGCGGCGTTCGTGTTGTTCGATGGCGTGGATGGTGCAGATGTTGGGGTGATTGAGGGAGGAAGCGGCGCGAGCCTCGCGCTGGAAGCGCTCGAGCGAGTGGCTGTCGGAGGCCATTTCAGGAGGAAGGAACTTGAGGGCCACGCGCCGGCCGAGTTGGGAGTCCTGGGCTTCATAGACCACTCCCATTCCACCCGAACCCAGTTGGAGGAGAATTTTGTAGTGCAAGAGAGACTGACCGATCAGCGGATCCTGGTTCATAGCGGCGGGGTTGATGGTATCCGGCAGAGGAGGTGGCGTCAAGGAGAGCAGCGCCGATGTTCCCCGGCATGCTGTGGGGATTCCACGCTCTCAGGGCAGCACAACTGCTACGCTGCGCGCGCGTAGAGAGATCTTCAAGCGCCGGCGAATCGGGTCTTTCAGGTTGCTTATGGCCGACCAACTCATTGCGCTTGAGATGAGAATCTTTGCACACTACACAAGCGGTCGAAATGCGTGTACAGTTGTTGCCGTTTGTCAGGCGGCAACGGAGATTCTGATTGAAATTGTTTGAAAGAGTCGCCATAACGTGCAGCATTGTGTGCGCATTGCTAAGCTCCTGTGCTGCCCAAACCTGGACACCGCTGAACAATCAACCCGGAGTCAACCTCGGCGCCATGCTGCAGCTCAGGGACGGCAGGATCCTGGTGCACGAAGAACAATCGGGGGATTCTACTGCCTGGCATCTTCTTACCCCCGACTCGACCGGCAGTTACGTGAATGGCACGTGGAGTTCTGGGGGCCATTTGCCCTCGGGCTACTCCCCGTGGTTCTTTGGCTCGCAAGTGTTGTTGGACGGGAAAACGGTTGTCATCCAAGGAGGAGAGTATAACGGCGGTCAGGATGCATGGACCACCAAGGGTGCGATTGGAACCATCTCCGGAAAGAGTTTGACTTGGACATCCAACTCCGCGCCTGCGGGGTGGACGACCGTGGGCGACGCCGAGAGCGTGATTCTGGCGGATGGAACTTACATGCAGGCAAACTGCTGCACCGCCCAGAATGCGTTGTTTAATGGCCCAAATTCCTGGACCGAGACGGGCTCGGTGAACCAGTCGAGTAATGACGAATCAGGGTTTACGCTGCTGACCAACGACCAGGTGTTGACCGTAGATACGAAGACGAGTGCCAATTGCAACACCAGCCAGGGTTCAGAGCTTTACGATCAGGTCACCGGAGTGTGGTCTTGCGGTCCGCCGCTTCCGGTCCAGCTCTATAACCCGGGTGATGAAGAAATGGGTGCTGCGGTCATGATGTACAACAACCAGGTTTTGCAGTTGGGTGGACACGTAGTTGGAACAGCTCTCTACGATGTGGCCAGCAACACCTGGTCGGTGGGTCCGACCCCGGCAAACGGTTTGGATCAGACGGATGGTCCAGCGGCGCTTGAGCCGAACGGCAAAGTTCTTGCGATGTTGAGCCCTGGTCTTTACCAGAGTGGTTGCCAGTTCGTGGAGTACGATCCCTCGACCAATACTTTGGCGAACACGGTGAATCCGACGGACTGCCCGGGTGATTCATCCTACGTCGGACACCTGATGATCCTTCCGACGGGCCAGATCATGTTTACCGATTTCAGCGGTCTGGTGGAAATCTATACGCCGGCACCAGGTGTGGTTGCGGGCGTCGCGCCGACGATCAATCCCCTGAGTGGAGCGGTTGGCAGTCCTTCGATCAACACGGTTCTGTCTGGCACGCAACTCAATGGTTTGTCGGAGAACAACGCTTACGGCGACGACTACCAGGGCTCTACCGACTATCCGCTCGTTCAATTCGTGCAGGTTGCTGCGCCTAACGATGTCTATTATGCCACTACCCACAGCGAGAGCACGCATTCGATCGCCCCGGGCACTTCCAATTCGACGGAGTTCGACCTGCCCGCCGGGGTTCCCGCGGGGAACTACACCGTGTACTTGATTGCCAATGGCATCCAGTCCAATCCGATTTCGGTGGAGGTGGTAGGGGGCTTCGGTCTGAGCGCCAGCCCGAACAACGTAGATGTGTCGCAGGGCAGCAACGCCAGTACCACCATCGCAGTGCAGCCGGGTGGCGGCTTCTCGGGCAGCGTTACTTTGTCAGCTTCCGGCCTGCCGAGTGGCGTGACGGCAACTTTCAATCCGAATCCCACGTCCTCCAGCAGTACATTGATCTTCACGGCCAGCGCTACAGCCGCCCTGGGGACAACCAGCGTGAACATCGAAGGCGTGTCGGGCAGCTTAACGAACACGACGAACGTGAGCCTCACGGTGCAGCAGGTTATTAACGGCGCTAATATTATTCTGACTCCGGCTTCGGAGTCGTTTGGCTCGGTGGTGGTCGGCGCGACGAGCAAGGCCAAGGCGGTAACACTTACCAACGACGGAACCTTAGCGGTGCAGATCAACGCGATTACCACCAGCGGCGCATTCGGGCAAACAAATACCTGCGGCAGCACGTTGGCAGCCGGAAAGAAATGCATGATCGACGTAACCTTTAGTCCGACCCAGACCGGAGCTCAGACAGGGACGCTTTCGGTATATGACAATGCTACGAACAGTCCGCAGACGGTTTCTCTGTCTGGTACGGGCGAGGCGCAGGCGACAATAAGCCCGGCGACGGCGACGTTCCCGGCGACGAAGGTGGGGTCGCACAGCGCCGCGAAGGTGTTCACGCTGAGAAACAACCAGAGCGTAGAACTTAAGAACGTCTCGATCACTGCGAGCGGCGAATTCAGTGTCACCTCGACAACTTGTCAGGCGAACCTCACGTCCAACGCCACCTGCACCATCGACGTAGAGTTCCTTCCGACGGCAGTAGGAACTACGACGGGAACGCTACAGGTATCGGATAGCGCCGTGAATAGTCCGCAGACTTCAAGTTTGAAGGGTACGGGTCAATAACCGAAGACAATCTGGAATTGCTTGATTAACCGGCTGTGCGAGCGGCCCCGTTTTCCGCAACTGAGGATGGTTCGCCGCGTTCTGCCGGTCGCGCCGGAATCAGCACCGAGAATGGCTCCGTAGAATCTGCAACCTGTGGCTCGCTCCGGTGGAGGCAACCTTATTTCTTCAACGCCGAAGTCCAGTTCAGCAGCAGACTTAGCGCTGTGTCGGAATTGGGCTGGGCCTGACTCAGCAGGATGCGCTTGCCATCGAGGGTCGTATCAATGAATCCGGTATTGGCGAGCGATTTTCCTCCCAAGAGGATCTTCGCGTCCCCCACATTGAGATCTGACCCCTGCGTGCGCACGGGCACCGAAACCAATCTTGCCTGGTTATCGAGGTAGAGGAGTTCGCCGGTATCGCCGTGACCGATCCACCAGGTGCGAGAAGCGCCGTTGGTTGAAATTTGCCATTTTCCGCCGGGGCCGGGAAAAGGAACGACATAAACTTCGGAGCGTCCAGTTTCGTCACAGGAGTATGCCATCCATTTTCCATCCGGAGAGAAACTGGCATCGGAGGTGGCGCCCTGGCTTGGCGGAAAAGCGAACGGCTTGCGGTCGCCAAAAAGCGGCAGCACGTTGAGGTGGGTCTTCTTGTCAAAGTTGGTGTAAGCGAGGAAACGCCCATCGGGCGAAAAACTGTTGGCCTGCACTTCGCCTTGGCTGAAGGTGCCGGTCAACTTCTGGTCCGCGCCGCCGCTCGATAGGGGTTTTAGATGGATGCCCACGGTATTAACATCATTCGTTGTGTACGCAATAACGCGCCCATCGGGCGACCAGAGGGGATAGTAACTGAAGCCGTCGAAAAAAGTGAGTCGCGTTCCTGCGGCAGTTTTCAGATCGTAGATCCAGATATCGGAGGCGGAGCCGCGGGTACGCTCCAGGGCCACGTGACTTCCGTCCGGCGAAAGCAGCGGAATCCAAATCGATCCGCTCGACGGACGGCCTACGTCAGGCGCGGCAATACCGAGTTGGTGGCCTTCGCGATCAAACCAGACGAGTTGGCGTCCTCCGGAATTTGGAGGCAGCAGCATGAGTAAATTACCGGCGGCGGAAAAATCAGCAATGCGCCGGTCACTCGCGAAGCGAACGGATTCGGCTATGGGTAAGGCATCGCCCACCAAGCGTTGCTGGCGCAGGTCAAATTGTTGCGCTTTCAGTTTGCCCTCGCGCACGAAAATCAGATAACCAGGTTCCACAAAAACGGCGTTGCTGGCAATATCGGAGCTCACGAGATCGACTTTGCCCGAATCCAGAGATCCGACGTAGAGGCCGTTCTCTTCGGTGAGATGGGAAGGATCGTAGGAAACGATTAGAAAGTGGTGGCCGTCGGGAAGAAAGGTCGGCCAGCGATACGAGCGAGTGGGTTTTTCGGGATGATTAATTTCTGACGGTGTCCCGCCGCCCGAGTTTACGCGAAATATTCCACCATAGATGTTGGGTGTGAAGATGATCGTGCCCTCGCGGTTCCAGGAGCCGCCGCGTCCATTGCTGGCATCGCAAATCGACTGCATGCCTTCGCCACCCGCATCGATGCGCTTGAGCTTGCCGCCGGCAAAGAACGCGATGCTGCGGCTGTCCGGGGACCAGAAGGGGAATTCCGGGCTGTCGGTGCCCTCCAGCGGCTGCGCTTTCGCCGACGCGAGATTGCGTACCCAGAGCTTCAAACTGCCTTGCGGAGTGGCCGCAACATACGCTACTTTCTGTCCGTCAGGGGAGAGCGAAATATTTCCTTCCTCATCCATCAGTTCACCGGAAAGATTCAAGTTCGCCCAAATTAAAGGCGCCGGCTTGGGGCGGAAGAAAAAATATCCGAAAGCCAACAGAATCGCAGCGAGCACCAGCGCACTGCTTAACCAGAGAAGAGCGCTCAATTTTCTCTTCTTCGCGGCGGGCACGGCTGTGCCCGTCTCAGAGCCCGCTTGCTTGATCCATTCCAGCTCCAGCTTCAGATCCTGGGCTGACTGCCAGCGTTCTTCAGGGTTTTTTGCCAGACAGCGGCGAACCAGGTGGTCGATAAGGGGTGGAGCCAACGGATTGATGGCCGAGATTGACTCAGGCTCTTTTTCCAGAATGGCCGACATAAGGCTCATCGTGCTCTTGCCCTGAAACGCGCGTCTCCTCGTAACCATTTCGTACAGAACCGCGCCAAAGGCAAAGATGTCGCTGCGGGCATCAGCCTCTCTCCCTTCGATCTGCTCGGGCGACATGTACTGAAACGTTCCCACCACAGTGCCCTGGGCGGTTAGCGGATTACTGGCCGCCGGGGTTGCCACCGTGGCCGTGAGGCCGGAGGAAGATGCGGTCATGACGGGAATCGCTTTCGCCAGTCCGAAGTCCATGAGCTTGGCCCCGGCTTTTGTCAGCATGATGTTGCCGGGCTTCAGATCGCGGTGCACCACTCCCCCACGATGCGCTTTCTCCAGGCCCTCGCAGATATCGATCGCGTAATCCAGTGCCTGAGCATGTTGTAGGGGCCCCTTCCGCAGGCGGTCGGCGAGCGTCTCACCTTCCAGAAACTCCATGACCAGATAGTCGGTGCCGCTCTGATGGCCGACATCGTAGAGCGTGCAGATGTTGGGATGATTCAACGACGAAATCGCACGCGCCTCGCGATCGAAACGTTGCCGGGCTTCAGGGTTGTCGGAGAGATGTGAGGGCAGAATCTTGACCGCTACCGTGCGGTCGAGGCGCGTGTCTCTTGCCCGATACACTTCGCCCATGCCGCCCGCACCGAGCGGCGATTGAATTTCATAAGGACCCAGTTTTGTGCCAGAGGTGAGAGACATGAATGCGTGATTATAGCGTGTGCGGCGCGTTTCGGAGGATGCAGTGGTTGGGACTTCGTCCCGCACAGATCCGGTCAGGCGCGAAGTTGGTGCGGGGTAGTCAGTGCAATCCTTGTAACAGGTAGAGTTCGGAGAGTTGACGCAGCGTGCCATAGGCGAAGTACTGTCCATCGGGTGTTGTGAGTACACGGGTGATGCCGAAGCTGCCGGTAGGGTCGCGCATTTCCAGCGTCTTGACCAGTTGGCGACGGCCACTATCCAGATGAATGCGATAAATGCTTGCCGACAGACCGTTGTAATTGGCGACAAAAAGTTCGCTTTCGTCGGCGTTGATTTGAATCGGTCGATCTTTGTCCTGCAATCCTTTTATCTCGCGAACGGGCGATCCGGAATCGAGCGGAATAAGTCGTGGATTCGACCCGTTGCCCCGCACGGCCACGAACTTGCCGTCGAGCGTGACCGGTCCGCGGATGCCTTCGGGAGTTACTGGCTGCAGTTTGCCCGAAGCCACATCGAACACATAATCGCGTGCCTGGTGGCCCGGTTCATTTGCAATGAGGACAATGCGACGGCTATCGGATGCAAACCCCAGCGGCGCAACTTTCTCAAGTCCTGGTGGCTTGAGTTCTGTAACTTCTCCAGCCCCGGTGGGAATCAGCCAGTAACGAGGCGGGTTGGTCGAGGTAACGGCGAGCACCCATTTCTGGTCTGGCGACAAAGCTTGGGCATACCCTTCGCCAAGGCGAACCGCAGCGCTGCCGTCTGTCTTCCGCAAGAAAATTGTTCCCAGCGACCCACCACCTTTGCCGCCTTCGTGAAACAGCACTTGTTTGCCATCCGGCGAAAGGGCGACCAGAACGGCGCGGTCCAGCCAGGTTAGCTCTCTTTCCTGGATGTCTTTGGAATCAGAGAAAAAGATCTTGCGCTCTCTATCATCGATACTGATGATGGCTGTGCCGTCTGGTGAAACATCATGCAGTGTAAGGTCTCTCGGAGCGGCCGCCAAAAGACGGAAGGTGCCGGACAAAGTGACGGCCATCAGACGGCGGGCGATGGTAGTGACCGCAGGGTCGGCGGTGAACCAGACTTCGTCACCCTTGGGGGACCAGGCAAGTCCATAAAGGCTGGCGAAGTCACCGAAGGATTTTGCCTTGCCGCCTCCGTCGGAATCAATGATGGTGATGGAGCCACGGTCATCGCTCTGTGCGCCATGCTCGCAAAATGCGATGCGTTTGCCGTCGCGGGAAATTCGGGGATGACTGATCCAAGCGGGCAGCGCAACTTTGTAGACGACCTTGCCGATGGGATACTCGATGCGGTTCTCATTGCCAACGGTGCGCACCACGAGCAGGTTCGATCCATCGGGGGACCAGTCGGACCATTGGACATTCTCAAGTATTTCTCGAGGCGCCGTTCCGCCGGTAAGCGGCGTGCGTCCCAATGTACCGAGCGACCCGAAAAATCCCGGGAGGGTAGTGGGCTTTAATGAAACTGCAATTTCTCCCTGGGAAGAGATCGCGAGGAGGGCTACCTGGTCTAGTCCGACAGGTCGGGATTCGATACTGTCCTGCCGCGTGGAGAACAATTCCGGATCCTTTCCACTCCACGCCGCGCTATAGATCACGGTACGGTTATCTGGAGCAAAACGAGCGCTTAGCACGGTTCCCTTGCGGAAAGTCAGTTGGTGATACGTCACCTCAGACGATGTCTTGCCTTTGTGGCCCACTAAGTAACCCAAGGCGGCGGCGAAGGTCACGAGTAGGAGAGCGATGAGCCACTGAAAGCGTTTTACCCGCTGGACTGCTGTCGGCTTGGCAATCCTTCCTACGGAAGTACTAGAGAACTGAGACAACGCTTCCAGATTAAAGGCAAGATCGTGTGCGGACTGAAAGCGCTGGTCGGGATTTTTCTCCAGACAGTGGCGCACGATGCGCTCCAACGCCGGAGAAATGTTGCGGTTCAGTTCGGTGAGTTCGGGTGGGTCCTCTTTCAGGATGGCCGTCATGGTCTCGGCAGCGGTATCCCGGCGGAACGCGCGCGTGCCAGTCAGCATCTCGAAGAAGATGGCTCCGAAGGCGAAGATGTCGGAACGATGATCGACGGTAATGCCCCGCACCTGCTCCGGCGACATGTAGCCCGCCGTGCCCATGACCTGCCCGGCCTCAGTGAGAGAAGCGGGCGCCGAGGTCAGCGTCTGCACTGCGCCGTTCGCCTCCGATGCGGTGCGGGCAATTTTGGCCAGCCCGAAGTCCAGAATCTTCACTCGTCCATCTTTTGTGAGGAAGATGTTCTCAGGCTTTAGATCACGGTGAACGATACCCTTATCGTGGGCGGCGGCGAGCCCGTGGGCAATCTGGGTGGCGATTTCAATCGCCTTCTTGGAGGATAAGGCTCCGCCCAGTAAGCGATCGCGCAGCGTCTCGCCCTCCAACAGTTCGCATACCATATAGGGAGCCGATTCGTAGGTTCCGATGTCATGGACGGCAAGAATGTTGGGATGATTGAGAGCGGCGACGGAACGCGCTTCCTGCTCGAAACGCCGCAGTCGATCGGCGTCGGCGGAGAAGGAAGCAGGAAGTACCTTGATCGCGACGATGCGGTCGAGGCGAGTGTCGCGGCCACGATACACCTCACCCATACCGCCCGCTCCTAGTTGCGACTGGATTTCATACGGGCCGAGTCTGGTGCCAGAGGTCAGTGCCATGCTTGCGGGCAATTATAACGTGCCGAGCAGTCTCGGACAGCGCTCCCATCTCTTCGGCAGATTAGTCAGTGTGAGGCTGCGAGTGCGCGCTGATCCCCGAATCGCGGCTACGGCTTACTCACCGGAGTGACGACGTCAGTTCGCCTGGCTTCGGTTCGAGGGAGCGGCGTGATGTGCGGTTTGGCTAGCGTTCCGGTGAGCGCCCAGGATTGCTCATCACTGCGGGTAAAGACGAAGTCCCAGCCGCTCGCTGCCGTAGCACTTCCGCTGAGTTGGAAAAAACCGTCTCGCGATTCCATCTTCCCGGCGGAAAGTTCCCAGTCTCCTTTTTTTAGCTGCAATTCGCCGCTGAAACGGTGAACTGGCAGCAGCGTGGCTGAGCCTGGAATTTCAATGTGCGCCAAGGCTCCGTTGCGCATCACAAAATGCAATTTGCCTTCACTGTGGCTGAGCAACTCGCCAAAGTTGTTCGCCGATCCATTCACTTCGAAATTTCCGTCCGCGGTTCCATCAATCCACGAGTCATTCATCAATGTGGCGACCTGCCCCAGCGAGATATTCTTTAGGGTGCCAGCGCCGAGGAAGCGAACCGTCGGGGCAGATTGGGCCGTTGCAGCCGGTGTCCCGGATTCCCCAACCGCCGGCGTCGTTGCTCCGAGAGATGACGCATCGAGTATCCACGTGCCCTGATACGTGCCCTGCAGGAGTTGTGCGCGCATACCGTCCAGCGTGATCTTGCCCCGATCCACCTCGATCTGCGTGACCACCTGGGTGGCTACCAACTTCTTCAATACGAACCGGGAAGCATGCAAGGTTCCTCGAGCCTGAATCGCGAGTAATGGCGAGCGGTGCGGCGAACCACTGGCGTTGGAATCAGAACCGGCACTGGAGGCGGAATTCAGGATGCGATACCAGGGGCGTTTGGCGGGATGGGGCGTTAACCATTCGTCAACCTCCACGGCCGAGAGCTGATCAGCGGATAGATCAAACTGGAAAAGGCAGTTTGGTGCAGCACCCGGAATCGCATCGGAAGATGCGCTGGCAGCGGTGCAATGACGGGAAACTGTAACCAAGCCGCTCCAATGAGTGGTTCCAGTGCGTGCAGAAATCTTCTGCATCGTCACCGTGTCGGGAGTGAGAGAGATAGTCGCCGAGCCAATCTCAATCGGTGTGTTCAATCCGCGCATCTCGGCTCGCACGTTTCGCAGTTGGGCCACTCCGAGCGTGAGGGGAGGAGCAAATCCCCGCCACGAGCCGGAGACGCTTACATCCAACCTGACGCTACCTTCTGCAGCGGGACGGGTCACAGGTAAGCCGAGGACGCGATCCAGGCGGAACAGGTCCTTCAGTTCGGCTTCGCCACGCAGAGAAAAAAGATAGCCGTCAGCCGAGATCCATCCGACGGCGTTCACGGGGGCGGAGCCGTTCATTGATAGCGCGACGGGGCCGATTCGCAGATGAGCATCGGCCGGCTCCTGATCCTTCTGCTGTGAATGTGCAGATAGGTTGACGTCCGGGTTCTTCGACGCACCTTTCCGGGGAACGGCGGGCTCGACGGGGTGCGAGAGCAGAGCCAGCGGAATCGTGCCGAAAGCAATTTCATCCGATCCTGAAGTGGAAATCAGGCGCACATCAGTCGCGGAGCCGGTTCCAGTCCATTGCGCCAGATGCCTGAGTCGCGTGTCGACGGAAGGATTGGGCACGCCGCCAGCATTGCCGAGTTCGTTTTTAGCGTGAAACTCGGCGCTCAGCAGCCCGGTCGCCGTGAGATCGCCGGGAATCTGCTTTTTCGTATGCCGCAATAATCGAGCCACCGAAGTGAGAGGTATCTTCTCGATCGCAAGTGTCAGATCGTAAGCAGGAGCTTGTGCAACCACGCGGGCTGTCCCGTGCAGGCGGACTGTCCCGCCGCCTACTGGCGACTGGCACAGCAAATCTCCAAGTTCGCCGGTCACCGCGTCATACAATCCGGAGCAGGTGGCCCCAAGATGCACGTTCTCAGAATCGACAAGGTCGTAGCGGCGAAAATCGTCGATGGTGGCCTGGCTTTCGAGCCGCAGAGCTTCGGGCGTTCCGGACAGCTTCGCCGCAAAGGTCACGCCGCCCCGCCATCCGCGGTCGTTGCCGCTCAGCAACTGAGTGATCTGGCCCAGTTGCCCCTTTCGCCATTGCGCCGTGATCTCCAGCGGCGTCAGCCGCAGGGTCGAAGCGCGCCTCCAGGTGGCATTGATCTGGACGACACCGGTATCGGTGAGATGAAAGTCGGTGCGCACGGGCTCGGCTTGGATGCGAGCGCTCCATGAATTTTCGGAGTCCTGCCAGAGGGCCACATCGGCGTTCATGAGGGCGTACGACTTCTTCGTCTGTCCCAGCTTGAAATTGACGCGCGCGTTGCTGGCCTCGAGATAGGGGAATACGGGGCGGGTGGCGGAAGTGGATTTTTCCGTTGGGGCGGCGGGGATTTGCGCGTTGCGTTCCAGCAGACTGGCAAGGTTCCAGCGGCCCTGGCCATTGCGCACTAAATTGATGCTAGGTTCGTTGGCGCTTAAAGTGGCGATCTCCAGCCGTCCGCGAAACAGGGAACGAAAGCGGATCGCAGCTGAAACCTCGTCGGCGCGGATCATCGGTTCCTCGCTGAATTCAGGATCGTCGTAGATGACCAAGCCTTCCAGAGCGAAGCCGGGCCGCGGCAGCAGGTGGAAATGTACATTGTCGATAGCCACCCTGCGGCCGAGCGCGGTTCCGATCGAAGTAGCAATCCGGTTACGCAGCCGGTAGACGCCGGGGCGAAACAGAAAAAGGATCAGCAACAGAGCCGCGATTACCGCCAGTCCGCGATTTGATTTCAAGAATTTCACCGCAAAACCTTGAAGGTGCGAGACCATCGCGTCTGGTCAAAGAAGTGAAGGAAGATGTGCGTCAGGAAGCTCATTCGATCGCTCGGGCTGCGCATCAGGTATTGATCGGGCGGCGTGATAAATGACCAGTAGATAAACATGGGCCGACCGATCACGTTCTGCCGCGGAAGAAAGCCCCAGTAGCGGCTGTCATAACTGACGTCGCGGTTGTCACCCATGGCAAAGTACGCGCCGGCAGGGACGACGATATCACTGCCTTCGAAATGCGCAGGCAATTCCTCGCGCCATTTGTCGTTTCGCACTCCATAAATTTCCGAAGGCGGCACGGCAGGGAAGTTATCGCGGTAGGGATTATAGTCTGCCAGTTTGTGCAGGGCGTAGGGCTCATCCAACTTTTTGCCGTTGCGGTAGACGATACCGTCGCGCAGGTGGATGCGGTCGCCGGGAACTCCGATGATGCGCTTGACCACGAATAATCCCGGCTCTTCGGGAGAGAGAAAAACAACGATGTCACCGTGACGGATATCCCGATAGGGAAGCAGCGGTCCCAGCCAATGGGTTGCCGGTGCGAACTGCTCGCGGTTGACGAATACGTGATCGCCGATCAGCATAGTGTCTTCCATGGAACTGGATGGAATCTCAAAATTCTGCAGGACGAAGGTCATGATAAAGAGGACGATGACCATCAGCTCCGCCAGCGACGCGAAGAATTCCACCGCGGTCTCGCCCCTTCTTTCGGCGGGAGCATCAATCTTAGACAATTTGTTTTCGCTTAAGTCGTTCGCCACGTCTGGCATGCGGTGTCTGAACTCTCTTTTTAGCGTCCCGTCTTAGCGTACCAGCTTGAAGGTTCGGGACCAGCGCGTTTCATCGAAAAAATGAATGACGATGTGAGCAAGAAACGCCAGCCGGTCGCCCGGGCTTCGCAGTTGGTATTGATCTTCGGGAGTGACGAAGGACCAGTAGATGAACATGGGACGGCCGATCACATTCTTCCGTGGAACAAATCCCCAAAAGCGGCTGTCGTAGCTCAAGTCGCGGTTATCACCCATGGCAAAGTAGCTGTTGGGAGGGACGACAATATTATCGCCCTCAATATGCGACGGCAATTCGTCGGCCCATTTTTTGTTGGACACTCCGTACATTTCATCGGATGGAGCTACGGCGGGGAAATTGTCTGCGTAAGGGTTGCGATCCCGCCGTTTATGCCGGACATAGGGCTCATCGAGTTTTTCACCGTTGCGGTAGACGACGCCATCTCTCAGATGGATGCGGTCGCCAGGAAGACCGATGATGCGTTTTACCAGGAACAGGCCCGGTTGCTCCGGCGAGAGAAACACAGTCACGTCGCCGTGGCGGATATCGCGATAGGGAAGCAACCGTCCCATCCAACGGGTGGGCGGAGCGAACTGTTCCCGGTTCACGAAGACGTGGTCGCCGATCAGGAGCGTATCTTCCATGGAGCTGGAAGGAATTTCAAACGCTTGCAGAACAAAAGTAATGATGAATAAGCCGGTGACCAGTACTCCCGCCAGCGAGGCCAGGAATTCCACGGTGGTTTCGCGCGGCTTTTCGACGGCGGTCTTTCCGTCGACCGTTCTTCCGGGCGCAGGTTTGACGGAAGCGGGCCTTACGACCAGCGGCTTTCGATCCACTAGCTCTTCTTTTTCTTTTTCTTCTTTTCTTCGCACGTTGGTTATCCGTTTTAAAGAATCGTTTTCTCAGCTCGCTTGCTTGCATGCGCAAGAATGATTAGTGCACCAGCCGGAAAGTACGCTCCCAGCGCGTTATCTGAAACAAATGAGTTACCGCGTAAGCAAGGTGATAAAGTCTATCACCCACGGTAGGCGATCCCGGAAGGTCGTCATTCAAATTGCGCGACGACCAGTAAATCAAGAGCGGCCGGCCGATAATATTGTCCCGGGGCACAAATCCCCAATAGCGGCTGTCCTGGCTGTCATCGCGATTGTCGCCCATCACGAAATACTGTTCTTCGGGAACAATCAGCTGGTGGTCTTCCACCAACCGCCGCATTTCTTTCCACCATTTCGCGTCGGTTGCATAGTCGGGTGAATCGGTCTGCGGAAAATCGTCGCGATAAAAATTTCGCGGCGAAGCCAAGTACCGCGTGTAGGGCTCCTCGACTGGAGCGCCATTAATATAGACCCGCTTGTTGATGAGGCGCAGGCGATCGCCGGGCAAAGCGACCACGCGCTTGACAAAGTCCTGCGCGGGATTCAATGGGTAGTGAAATACGACGATGTCGCCCCGCCGGACCTTCCGGTAAGGCAAGAGGCGGTTCCAGCCCGCGTTACCGCCATAGCAGAATTTGTCGACAAGCACGTAATCGCCAATCAGCAGTGTTTGTTCCATGGAACCGGAAGGAATGGTGAATGCCTGTACCAGAAAGGTGACGGCAAAGACCGCGATCACAATCGTCCCCGCCACCGACTGAATGGTGGCGGGCCAGTCCCCTGCGGAAATGTCTTCACTCCAGGACATAAAACCGTAAACAACCATTCTATCGTCCCGTGGAGGGCTAATTGAAGTACGGTTCATGCCGGGATAGGGAATGTTCCGGGCGGCGGATGCAGTCGCTGCGAAGCCTAAGCTTTCTTAGTAAACTTTGGCTTCCAACTATGGCTGCGAACTCACTTCGAGCAGCAGATGATCCTTGAACTCTGCTGTCAATGTCGCCACGCCATTGGCCGCCGCGTTTACGCTACCAAGGTCTTTTCCCTCGGCGTAGTCACTCACCCGGTACGTTCCCGGCTTGAGTCCGCGGAGTTCGATTGCGCCGGTCCAGTTGGCGGAGGTGAAGAACGCGTAATACATTTTTCCGTCTTTCGCGATCGCATATCCTTCCGGCGTGTCGTAGCCAATTACGTAGAGATCTGTGAAATCTCCCTTGGAGAGCATCTTTTCGTTGTACAAGCCGATCCACTTCTTCCAGCGCGCTTCTTTCGCGGCGGTGAGATTGACATCCTGGAATTTCGGGCCGGGATCGGGCCAGACAAATTTCGTGCCGACCACGCCGCCGGTTCCGATCGTGGAAGCAAAATCGTCGCCATGCTCAATGTAGTCGTTGTTACCGATTTTTGTCATCGCTGAAAGTTCCACATGATCGCCATAAACCGCCGATTCCGGGCCGAGCAGGGCTTTGTACATCTTGATGCGCCGCCGCACTTGCACTGCACCGACAGGATCGGCGGTGACTGCCTGATCCATAAACGGTAGCCATGCCAGCGAGGGCGGCGTGCCGCAAGGGCAGCTCTGGGTGACGCTCTGCGGCTTCAGGGCGCGCGTCGTTTGGAAGATTTCCTTGTAGATGTCTCCCATCGCATTTACTGAATCCTGCGGCGACTTGTGATGGTGCGCGGGGTTATAACACTCGGGAACGCTATAGATGTTGTCGAGTTTGCTGCCGTCGAATCCCCAGTCGCGAATAAATTTCTCTGTGAGCTGCTTGTGATAGGCGCGCACTTCAGGGACGGCGGGACACAGTACCGCCAGGCCGCGCGTCATACGTGCATGTTTGCCGTTCTTGTCGAGGATGAGCCACTCCGGATGCTCCTGCACGATTTTTGCCATCGAGTACTTGTGGGATTCGTACTTTCCCTGACCGTCCTCCACTCCAAGCGGCAGCCACCATAGTTGCGCCAGCATGCCTTGTTGGTGAAATTCGTCGGTCATTTTCTTGATGGAGTCTCCGGGAAAGGTATCGGGGCGCGGATTCCAGTCACCGTAGACGTCGAACCACCGGTCATCGAGTGTCACCCACTTGATGCCCATCTCTTTCAGCTTCGGAATTGTCCCCAGCATCTCGGCTGGAGTTACGTTTTCCTGATATCCCCAGCCGCACCAGCTCACGTTGTAGGCCTCGCTCGATGGCTTGGTCAGTTCCCAGCCTTCTTTCTGCAGTACGCTCGACCAGATGCGCAACGGTTCGTAGAAATCGCCCGCAAAAACCGAAATAAAACTGCGTGGCGTGGCATAGGTCTCACCCGGCTTCAGCGTGATATTCGCAACATAGTCAACTTCAGTGTTTACGCGGCCATCGGTTGCGACTCTAGCGGGAATCGCTGCAGAGATCGGAATCGTCTCCACGTGGCCGACGGCCTCGCCAACCTCGCGCGTCCAGAATGCTACCACCGGAATCCCGCCGCCGTAGCCGCCTTTGACCATCTCTCCCATGATGTTGGGCTGGGAGAAAGCAGGCGTCAGCTTCACGACGTCATCTTTCCCCCAGTCGTAACTGGCGCCGTGAAAGGACCACATCTCCCATGGGTGCGCCTTCGCGTCGATCAATCGCGCATTCAACCGGCGCCGCTGATGCACACTTTTTTCGATGACGACGTTGCTCGTGCCAGTGTTCTTGTATTCCACTGTACTCAGCAGGATGTTCGGGTAGTTGTCGTAGACTTCGAACGCGACAATAGGCTGCAGGTCCATTCCCGACGGACCTAGGGGACGCGCCGGAATTTCCACCCGCTTTCCTGCTCCCATCTTTCCGATCGCTTCGCGCACCTGGGCCTGCTGTAAGTCGAGGGTGAAGTGCACATCCGTGCCGCCGACCCGTACAAAATCGCTGTCCGAGGAAACGCCTACACTCGGTTCGTCTAACGAAAGCTTCCTGCCATCTTTCTTCTGCGCATCGGTCTTCTGGGCATCGAGCTTCTGAGCGCCGGGCAACAGAAAGGCTTCCACATAACCCTCCGGCGTGACCTGAAACTCGGCAGCGCTGGTGGTCAGCGTTACCGGTCCTACCGATTTCATATCCACCACGATGGTGGAAGGTTGTGTGGGCGCGGGCTTGGCGGTCGTGGTCTTCAGGGGCGGCGTGGGAGGCTCGGAGCAAGCGGTCAGCAGGAATGCGAGATTGAGAGTGACGCAAAGCAGCGCAATGCTGGTTCTTTGGGCAATCTTGTTTCTTCCGGCAATCATTTTTCTGGCAATCATGGATTACCTCTCGTCCCTAATACGAGCAATCGTTTCGAGCTCCGGCAAAAGATGGCGATTGACAAAAGCTACAAAACGAAAGTAAAAGTAAGTGTTCGTAATATAGCACCGAAAGTAGTCGCATCGATTCCCGAACTTCGCCGGTCCGAAACCGATCCAACGGCGGAAGCTCGGGCCTAGCGTCCAGGAGATTAGCCATGCCCCTATCGTTCGCTCGTCTGCAGATTCTTTCGGCTCTGGTTATTGTTCTCTTGATGGCGCTCTCTTCGCCGCTATGGGCACAAAAAGATACTGGAGCCATTGTAGGCCTGGTCCGCGACCCGAGCGGGGCTCTGGTCGTGGGTGCCAAGGTCACGGTGACCGACGTCGAACGTGGCATTCAGCTAACAGTGTCCACCAATGATGAGGGACAGTATGTCGCCAGCCCGCTCAAGATTGGCCGCTATAGTGTCACCGTCGAGAAGCAGGGCTTCAGAAAGGCCGTAGCCGGCTCGGTGCAGGTGAACATTCAGGATCGCATCAGTATAGACCTGACGCTGCAAGCGGGCATGGCAACGGAAGTCGTCACCGTGACGGGCGAGCGTCCGCAACTCGAAACGGAAACCTCTGACCTGGGCCAGGTCGTGGACAGTCAACGCATCAACGCCCTACCCTTAAACGGACGCAACTATGCGCAACTCGCTTTGCTTGGCACTGGCATTGCCGCCGCCGAACCCGGATCGCGTATTGAAACGACCTATGGTTTCAGCTCGAACGGCGCGCGTTCACTGCAAAACAACTTTTTGCTCGATGGCATCGACAACAATGCGAATCTTGGTGACGTTCTCAATGGCGCCGCTTATGTGGTTCAACCTGCGGTGGACGCCATCGCGGAGTTCAAAGTAGAGACGAATTCCTACAGCGCCGAATTTGGCCGCGGCAACGGCGCCATCATGAACGCCGTCATCAAATCCGGCACCAACCAGATCCACGGCGACGTTTGGGAGTTTCTTCGCAACGATGTAGTAGACGCCAGCAATTACTTCGACATCGGCGGTAAGCAGGCTTACCAGCAGAATCAGTTTGGCTTTACGCTGGGGGGGCCGATCATTAAAAACAAAACCTTTTTTTTCGGGGATTACGAGGGCCTGCGTATTCGCCAGGCGCTGCCGCAACTGTCCACCGTTCCCACGCAGGCGGAGGTTGGCGGCGATTTCTCGGCGTTTCTGCCCCCAGTACTGAATGCGAGTACCGCGACAGGGGTTGTGGATTGCAGCGGCAACGCCACTTATCCGGGTGAGATCTTTAATCCCTTCCAGGCGCAAGGTAACTCGCCTTACAATGGCGGACCCTGCGGTGTCCCCATCGGCGTTACACCCACGGGGGTACCGACTAACATCTTCCCCGCTAATACTCTCTGCCCGTCCCCGCCGGGCACGCCCGGCCCGACGTGTATTGATCCGCTGGGACAAGAGCTCGCCAATTTATTTCCGGCGCCCAATGTCAACATCAGTACCATTCAGGCTGCCGGAAACTACCTGTCCGAACCCAAACGCAGCGAGACGGAGAACAAGTTCGACATTCGCATCGACCACACACTCGGTGCCAAGGATAATTTGTTCGCCCGCTACAGTTATGGCAATGACAGCAATTTCCTTCCCTCACCGTTCAACAGCGTGCTCGACGGCGGCAGCTTTCAGGATGGCTCCAGCAACAATACAGCCCAGGGTCTGGCGGCCAGTGAACTCCACAGTTTTCGCAACAACCTGATCAACGAATTTCGCTTCGGCTTCAATTACCTCAACTCCACTCGCTACAATCTGTATTCCAACGAGAATGTTTCGGCGCAACTCCCCATTCCATTTCCTGGAGTTCCCTTTGAAGCCGGCGAGAATATCGGCGGCCTGCCTTCTCTCACCTTCGGGGATGGCACCACGAACATTGGCGCCTCGGAATTTCTGCCTGCGGTTGAAAAACAGCACAGCTACGTCTTTACCGACAATCTGAACTGGACCCACGGGCGCCACGCCCTGAAGTTCGGCGGAGAACTGCGCTTTGAACAGTTCACCATACTCGAACCGGCAGCCCCTCGAGGCGCAATGGACTTCGGTGGCAACTTCCTCATCAACGACAATCCCGCCGCCCCCGGGACCGGAGGTGAAGCGTTCGCCTCTTTTCTGGAGGGCATTCCCGACGGCGGATCCATCACCAGCGTGACCCCTAACGTCGACTATCACCGGCAGATTTACGCGGTCTATGCCCTCGACGACTTCAAAGTAACCTCACGTCTCACGCTGAACGTCGGCCTGCGCTACGAACTGTTCACTACCATCAAAGAAGCCAACAACAACCAGGCCACATTCAATTTCAGCACGCTCTCTCTGATCGTTCCCAGCGGGCAAAATGCGCAATTGACGCCCACGCTCGGCACCGAACTCGCGATTCAAAACAACGGTTCTCGAGGACTTATCAGCCCCGATCTCAATAATTTCGCGCCCCGCATTGGACTGGCTTACCAACTGTCTGACAAACTCGTGCTCCGCGGGGGCTACGGAATCTTCTATGGCGGGCAGGAAAACGGTCCGTTTTCCAATCCGAGCCCCGGCTTCAATCCTCCGTTCTTGTCTTCGGAGGCATACAACTACCCCTGTACCGCGCCATTCGCAAACCCTGCATACCAGGATTGCTCGATCTCGGCCGCGAACAACACCGGGTTGGCGCTCAATCAGCTGCAGGCGGGCTTTTCCGACAATGCGAATACCGGCCTCACTCCGCTTGCCGACCCGAACTCACCCGAGCTCTACTCGCTCGATCCCCGCCTCGTGACCCCTTACACTCAGCAGTGGCACCTCGGCCTGGAGTATCAGCTACCCGCCGACACGGTTCTCGAAGTTTCCTATGGCGGCTCGCGCGGATTGAAGCTCTTCGCTTTTTACAACGGCAATCAGGCCGTTCCCGTTCTCGGGACAGACTCGCTTCCCACAGCGCCCCGGCGTCCTGCTAACGATGAAGCGCCGGGAGGCACCGGCCCCTGCACGCTGGCAGACGGAGGAGCCAACTGCAATCCCGCGCTCGATACCACTATCGACACCCTCCGCTCGAATGCACAGTCGAATTACAACTCGCTGCAGGTTCGTTTGGAGAAGCGCTACTCGCACGGGCTCCAGTACGAAGCGGCGTACACCTTCGCGCACGCCCTCGATACGGCTTCGAGCGCCAGCCTGGGGTCGGTGAACAACGGAGATTTCCAGGACCAGCGATTTCCTAACCAGAACTACGGCAACGCCGACTTCGACGTGCGCCAACGTTTCGTTTTCAGCTACATCTACGATTTGCCCTTCGGACGGGGGCGCAAGTTTGCGAATGAAGCTTCCAGCGTCGTCAACCAGATTCTTGGCAATTGGCAAATGTCGGGCGTCTTTTCCGCTGCCACCGGCAATTACTACACCGCCACAGATATTAACAGCGTCTCTGGCGGCGACTGCGGTGGAACCGTTGGTTACTATTGCTCGCGACCCAACCTGGTGGGTAATCCGAATGCCAAACCATGCGTTCCGGGAACGCTCTTCAACACCTGCGCCTTTGCCGACAACTCGAACCTCGGAACCTTCGGCAATGCCGGACGCAATATCATCGAGGGCCCAGGATACAAAACCTGGGACACCGCTTTCGATAAACAGTTTCCGATCAACGAAACCAAGCGGTTCGAATTCCGAGCGGAGTTCTTCAACATACTTAACCATGTAAATTATTTGTTTGGCCAATTCGGGGCTATTAGCGCTGAGCCGACGCCCCTCGAGCTAGGCCAGACTGGTTTCGGATTCCCGCTGGCAGCGCGCGCTCCTCGACAGATACAGTTCGCGCTTAAATTTTATTTCTGAAGCCACGTCGTGTTGCGGCGTACTCAACAGGTTGGAACCTCATGCCTTCCGATGGTTTGCTCAACGAAGAACGCCGCCGCGAAATCCTTGGAGTGCTGCACCGCGATGGTCGGGTGTTGGTCAAGGATTTGGCGCGGCATTTCCGTATTTCGCAGATCACGATCCGCAAAGATCTGGAGTTCCTCGATGGTCAGGGAGTCATCCAGCGTACACACGGCGGAGCACTGCCGGTGCCGAATGGGGCGCTGCTGGACCCAAGCCTGCGGGAAAAAGAGAAGCTGCACAGCAAAGAGAAGGCGCTGATAGCCGTGGCGGCAGCTCGTTTGGTGGAAGAAGGCCAGTCGGTGCTGCTCGACTCCGGAACGACGACAACCGCCATTGCGCGAGCCTTGAAAAATAAAAATAAGGTGCGGCTCACCGTGATCACGAACGCGATCAACATCGCAGCAGAGCTGGCAGGCACGCAAATCGAGGTGATCCTGACCGGGGGCATGCTGCGTAAGAATTCGTTCTCTCTGGTCGGTCCGCTGGCCGAGCGAACGCTGCGCCAACTGAGCGCTGACATCCTATTCTTGGGAGTCGATGGTTTCGACACTCGGGCTGGCCTGTTCACGCCAAATTTGCTGGAATGTGAGGTAAACCGGGTGATGGTCGAAATTGCCCGCCGGACGATAGCAGTTTGCGATTCGAGCAAGTTCGGACGCCGCAGTTTGAGCAACATTGTGCCGGTCGCAGCCGTCCATGAAGTAATTACAGACAAGAAAATCCCCAGGCCGGATTTGCGCGCTCTCAGAGACACCGGAGTCAAAGTCACGCTGGTTTGATCGGAGTCAACTAGAACCCATGGAATCGACGGAAGGAACGGAGCAGGGCCAGCACACGCTGAGGGAGATCCTCTCTCAGCCCGGGTGCTGGAACACGTGTCTCGAAAAACTGGCGACCAGTGCTGAGCTTCGAGCGGCCATTCAAATGGCGCGGCCGGGCGCGGAGTGGATCTTTGTAGGCTGCGGCACGAGTTACTATCTTGCACAGGCCGCCGCATCGAGCTTCAATCATCTCAAGCTGCCGGCACGAGCGGTCCCCGCTTCAGATCTGCTGCTCTATCCAGACCTTACTCTGCACGCGGGACGGGATTATGTTCCGGTCGTGATCTCCCGCTCGGGCCTTACTTCAGAGGCGGTACGCGCGGCGCAGATGTTGGAGAAGGTTCACAATCTTCGCACCATCGCCATCACCTGCGCGGATGGCCAGCCACTGGAAGCCTCGTGCAGCGTGACCTTGAAGCTTCTCGACGCCGACGAGCAGAGCACTGTTATGACGCGTTCGTTTACGTCCATGCTTCTCGGACTGCAATACGCGGGGGCGATCGTCTCCGGCAATAATGTATTTCGCCGCGCGTTGCTCGAACTGGCGCCCCAGGTCGAACCGCTTCTCAAAGACATTCCGCAGGGGATGCGGCTGTTTGCCGAGTCTCGCAGTTTCTCCGACTTTGTGTTTCTGGCGCAGGGCCCGCTGTTCGGCATTGCTTCGGAGTGTATGTTGAAGGTGACCGAATCCTCGTGCTCCTATGCTCAGGTATTTCATTCTCTGGAGTTCCGTCACGGGCCGAAATCCATTGCCGGGCCGGAGACGTTGATCACGTTTCTTATGTCGGAGACTTCCTACGCAGCGGAGGTTGAGCTGCTCGAAGAAATGAAAGGCCTTGGGGCGGCTACCATGGTCATTGCGAATCGCGTCGACGATCGGGCGCAGCGCGCCTCTGATTTCGCCATTGAACTCGGGCTCCAGTCGCCTGAGTTCGCGCGTTTAGCAGCTTACGCGATTGGGGGTCAACTCTATGGCGTTTACTACGGGATCGAAAAGGGGCTCAACCCTGACTCGCCGAAAAATCTGACGCGTGTGGTCGAACTGGCAGATAAGAGCAGTCGTTAGCAGTTGGCTGTCGGCAAGAGCACAACTCCATGTCCAAGCTGGATATCGCGATCGCCGGGGAGATCAATCTTGACCTGATCCTTTACGGTCTGCCCGAGCAAATGGCCATGGAACGCGAACTGCTGGCCAGTAACTTCGCCATCACGTTAGGCAGTTCTTCGGCCATTCTGGCGCATAATCTTGCCGCTCTGGGTAGCCGCGTGGGATTCGTCACCAAGGTTGGCAACGACGCTTTCGGCGCACTTGCGGTGGAACGCCTGCGCGAACGTGGCGTGGATATGGCACGGATCGCGCACGGAGCGAAGTCGGGCGTAACGCTAATTTTGCCGCACAGTTCCGAGCGCCACATTCTTACGTATCCGGGCACAATCTCCGAATTGCGGTACGACGATCTCGATCTCGGCTACCTGACATCGGCGCGTCATTTCCACATGTCGTCCCTGTTTCTGCAACGCGATCTGTTGCCGCGTGTGGCGGAACTTTTTCGACGAATGAAGGCGGCTGGTCTGACTACGTCGCTCGACACGAATGACGATCCCGACGACCGGTGGGAAGGGGTCGAAGAGATACTGCCCCATGTCGATATTCTGATGCCGAACGAGCGCGAAGCGGTAAAGCTGGCACGGGCTGGCGATTTGGAAACGGCGCTCTCGCGCCTTGCAAAGAAGGTGGAAACGGTCGTGGTCAAGCTGGGAGCGAGCGGAGCCACGGCGATTCAGGGTGGGCGACGATCTAGCGTACCCGCCGTGCCGGTAACGCTCGTCGATACGATTGGCGCGGGGGATAGCTTCGACGCCGGGTTCCTCCACCAGTTTCTGCGCGGAGCCGATATCACGAATTGCATGACCTACGGAAACTTGTGCGGAGCGTTCTCGACCAGTGATTCTGGCGGGACAGAAGCGTTCCGTGACGCGGTTCATATGCAAGAGTTTTTTCGCCGGCATGGTGCCGGCGATCAGGCGACGTAATTCTAGGGCTGCCATTCTCCGGGCAACTCCGCCAAATGGTCCAGCGCTTGCCGCGCTGCTTCCTGTTCCGCGCGTTTCTTGGTTGCGCCTTGGGCCCGGCCGACGAAGTGCCCTAACTCCGGAGATTGAAGCCTCACTTCGACGGTGAACGTTTTCTTGTGTTCTGGTCCTTCTTCTTTGACCAAGGCGTAAACCGGCTGCGCTCCTCCGCGAGCTTGCAACGCTTCCTGCAAGGCCGACTTGAAATCCATTACGGGGATGGCGCTGGTCTCCAGCTTCATGTGCGACAGCTCTGGCTCAACGATCGCGCGGACGATAAAATCTCGCGCCGCCGCCCACCCGCCATCGAGATAGAGAGCGGCGAGAATTGCCTCCAATGCGTCCACCAGCAAACTCGCTTTGTGGCGGCCTCCGCTCTTTTCTTCGCCGCGGCCGAGGCGCATGTAGTGGCCGATCTGCAACTCCTCGGCTACCCGCAGCAGATGCCGCTGTCCGACTAAATGCGCGCGCAGCTTCGAAAGATGCCCTTCCTGAAATTTGGGAAAGCGGTGAAAGAGGGTTTCGCTGGTGACGAGACCGAGCACGGCGTCTCCCAGGAACTCGAGCATTTCGTTATCGCCGCTAGGCAAACCAGCAGACGCGCCGCCGCCCGCGGCCAGTGCTTCGATCTCACGCGCTTGCGAGCTATGGGTCAGCGCCTGCTCCAGCAACTCGCGGCGCTGGAAGCGATGACCCAGAGTTTCTTCGAGTGTCGTGAGATCACGTGAATTCATGAGAAGACGGGCAATTGGGCCATTTGGGTAATGAGGCATTGAATCATCGAATGCCTCAATGGTTGCCTCAATCCCGCGATCAACCGATGTCGGATATCTTCCATCAGTTCTTCGGCGGAGTCTGCGGTTGGGCCGGAGTTGCCCCTGGGGTGAGCTGCTGCAATCGGTCGCGCTCGTGCCGCGCGGGAGTTCCAATCGGCGTATTGTCCTGCGTCAGTTCCACCGCGCGGTTCGCGAACTTGAGCGCCTCCGCATATTTTTCCTGCTTGTCGAGCGCCAGCGCCACACGCAAGACCACGACAGGATCGGGGTCACTGGGGTAAGCGTCGATGGACTTCTGCAGATCCTCTTGCGCTGCCACGTAGTTCTCTTTCTTGTACTCGATGGTTCCGATAATCGAATACGCCTGTGAGCGTATGTATCCCTTGGCGGCATCGATCTTGTCCTGCGGCGTACCGGCTTGCATGGCAAGGTCGGTGTCCACAGTTTGCACGGCCCTCTTGGCCATCGTGGTTGCTTCGGCGTAACGCTGATCGCGGTCAATATCCGTGTCCCGCGTTCTCTCGGTGATCACCTCGGCTACAACAGCCAGGGCCTCGGGATCATCGGGATCCAGGGCGAGCACCTTACGCCCCATGGCCTCAGTTTTCTCGGCGTTATTGGCATTCTGGTAATCGCGCATGGCGTTCTTATAGAGCAGCACGCGAACTTCGCTGTCGGGAAACTTAGTGGCGAAATCGTCAGCCGCCTTCTCGATTGCAGCTGCATCGGTAATGGCTGCGGCTGCGTTGTAGGCGTCCTGCTCTGGCTTAGTCTTGAGTTGCGGTGGCCGTTTGACGGCGGGCACCGCCGTTGCTCCTGAAGTTGTAGCCCCCGGAGTGGTCGCCTGACCGGCGGGCGGGTTCTGCTGCGCCGGTTGTCCAGTGCTCTGGGCCATGGCTGCAAGAACGGCCATACTCATGATTATTAGAATGACTGCTGCTCTTTTCATGCTGTCTCCATCAAAGCGCAATTTTCTACACCCGAAAGATCACGTCCGGGCTGTGCAACTCTCAAACTTGAACCTGACGCCTCACTTTGGCTGTGTTGCCACCGGCGGCTCATACGGCTGTTCCAATCCACGCTGTGCCGCCTGCTTCGCCTCCGGTAGGGCCGCGCCGGCAGCGTCCAACGCCGCGCGATACTGAACCACAGCGGCCGGCCGATCTTCCTGCAGATCGAAGATCCGTCCTAAATAGATATGAGACCACGCGATCAATTTGGGCTCGTGCGCCGTTTGCAAAGCCTGCTCGAAATACTGGCGTGCCCCATCGATATCGCGATTCGCGGTGGCGACTTCGGCCAGAATAAAGAGCGCGCGGCCCGAGTCTCCAACTTTTTCGTCGAGCGCCTTCTGCGCCAGTTTCTGCGCCGTGTCGCGGTCTCCCGCCGCCAAACGGCGCTCCGCGTTTAACAGGAGATGATCGTCGCCGCGGGAAGAAAGATGCAGAAGTTCGGGATCTGCTTCGCGGGCAAATTGGATCTTTGAGATCCGCTTCATCTCTTTATCGACTTCAATGGAGCCGACCAGGTCTACATAGGCATCTCGCATGCCGATCGAGGTCTTATCGAACTTGATCAGTTCGTCATAGAAGTATAGCGTCAGCACGAAGCCTTCCTTCTCGTCGGCATCGATGTTGCGGGCCCGTTCGGCATCGGTGATGTTGTTGCTGAGGCGTTCTTCGATCGCCCGTATCAGGCTTTCCGTCACCAGCAAAGAAATATGGCTCTTGAAAGCTTCATCCATCGGCGCGTCCTGCACCGGACCGAGCAACGGTTCCAGGCGGCCGAAAGCTCCTCCGTTTTTCAGCGCGAGCGGGTCCAGAAGATAATGCAGATAGGTGTGGCGGATCTGCTGCAGTTTGATGGTCGTCCCGTTGGTCGGGGAGATTACCACGTAGTAATCCGTTCCATAATTACGCGCGTTGGTTTGCCCGGGCGCGCCCATCGCATCCAGATAGACGGTGAACTGCCGTCCCAGATACCCCGCCGATGGCATCTTCAAGTAGATCTCAGTATCGAACGTCATCTTCGCCAGAGGAACGTGATAGGCTTCGGTCAGTTCCACATAATGCGCGTGATGGCGCTCCCAGATCGCGTGCAGCCCGATCTTCTGGTAGAAGGCCATCATCAGGGGCACCATGCCAGCCACCGCTTCGGCGTCGGGAGGCAGTTCCGCTTCCTTCACCTTTAAGGTGAAGGCTGGTGGCTCCCCCAAATAAAGTGCCAGAGATACATAATGGGATAAGTCTTGTCCGGGCTCCGACGACTGATGTTGCCGGTAGAACAGGCACATCGGATTGATCACATCCTGAGCCCCGGAAGTATTTTCCACCGCCTTGCCCACCTCCGACCGGATCTGCAAGCGCAACGGGACGGAAGCGCTAAGTTCCTGGTCATAGCCACAAGTGTTGATGGCAGTGAGCACAGTAAAAAGCGTTTCGCTGGTTTCCAGAGACACTGGGGTCTGGTTCTCCGCTCTTCCCGGCGTCGCGCCCAGCAGGAAAGCCAGGCCAAGACAGGAAATCAAAACGAACGCCTGTCGAACCCGTTGTCCCGGTGGAGTCCTTCTGTTCTCAAGCATACTGAGCAAGAATCTTTATCAAACCTATCAAACAAAGCGGATGAGCTAGAAGTAGTGTACGAACTGCTTTATTAGCGGTCAAACCCTGATCGGGATGGGAGATGTGCGGCCTGCCGCCCGGACGGTTCCGGGCGCGCGAGACGTATGGGATACTCCAGGAAACTCTAAGGCTGGATTGCCACTCTCGATGTGCTAACCCTTGAGGCGCTAACCCTTGACGCTGATCTTCGAGAACGACAGCACGGCTGTCCCCGCGGTCGGTTTTCCCATGGAAAGCGCGGGACGGAAGGTGGTAAAAATCAGCAGGTTCTTCAATTGCGGGAGGACTGCCTTAGCGTCATCCGGCTGCGAGAGGATCCGGTAGTCTTCGACCCGCCCATTGGCGTCCACGTATGCTTCAATCACCACCGCATCGTCGCCCATGTTGCCGAGCGACGTGCCGAACGCCGACTGCTCCAACTCCGGCCCAACGTAGAGCATCAGGGGAACATCCGCATTGCTGGCGCGTAGCTCCGCCGGCAGGGCAAAGAAGCCGAGGAGCAATCCGAAAAACAACACAGCGCTCACCAGTCCGGCCGTGGCCGGAACCATAAATGCGTTGAGCGCATTCTGCAGCCGCACCAGCACTCCTTCATAGCGCGGCCGCCGTTTTTGGGCCGCCTCGCGCGAAATCGCCAGCCGCAACTTCAACGCCAGGTCGGGCGGGGCCTTCTTCGGATTGAGAGTGGCCAGCAATTGCTGCGTGCGTTGCATCGCGGCATACTCTCTCTCGCAAAGGGCGCACTGTTCCAAATGGCGCGAAAGCACGCGCATTTCCGATCCGCTCACGCGGCCGTCCAGATACGGCGAAAACAGCTTCCTGATCTCAGTGCACTTCATGGTGTCACCTCAACCTTACCGCCCCGGCACGAACCGGCCTTCGCGCTGTGGATGCTACTCTTCCGCCTGGCGTCATTAGTTTCAGCGGGCGCCAGCAGCCCTAACTCCGGACCAACTTCACCAACATATCTCGTCAGGATCTTGCGCAGAGCGTCGCGGCCGCGGGTGATCCGGGATTTCACCGTCCCCAAGGAAATGGCCAGAACTTCCGCAATCTCTTCGTACGACATCTCTTCCAGATCGCGTAGAATCAAAGCCGTCCGATACGGTTCCGGCACGTGTTGCAGAGACTCCTCCACCGCCGCCTGGACTTCCGAGTGGGCAAACTGTTCAAACGGCGACTCGCCCGGATCGACCAGTCGGTCTTCTCCAGAAAACCCGCAATTGCCGGCCGAAATGGGATCGATCGGCGTCTCCTGCGCCTTATGACGGAACCACCATCGTCGCCGGTTGGCCGCCTCATGCAGCGCGATGCGGTAAATCCAAGTTTTCAGACTGGATTCGCCATGGAAATGCTTCATCCCGCGGAAGACTTTCAAAAATACATCCTGGGTAGTATCGGCCGCGTCGGAAGGATCATTCACGATGCGGTAAATCAATCCGTAGATAGGCTGGTGAAACTCGCCAATCAGCCAGGAATAAGCCTCTTCCGAGCCCGCCTTCAGGGCAGCGATGACGGCGGATTCCTCAGTTCGGACACCGATAGCGCTGGCAAGATCGCCCAATGTAGTAGCTCCCGCCATGGCGGCGTTGCCCTCAATTATAGAGTGACTTCGGCCCCGGACGGGAAGCTTATTTCTTACCTAGGCCACCTTCATGCACGGTCCAAAAATGTCTTTCCCGCTTATGTACTTAGACTCCGGCGAGGGCCCGGGAGTTCCCAATGTCACCCCGCCGGCATCCACAAAGGCCTGATCTTTATGCTGGATGGTGCCGGGGCACCGGGACAGACTAGGCATCGGTCAAACGCCGTTCCGCATTCTTCCATTCGTGTGTTCGTGGCACCCAGCGCGGAACATGGCGACAGTATTCTTCATATTCCGGTCCGAATATTTTTCGCAGGTGCGGTTCTTCATAAAAATGGACAAACAAGACCACGCCCAGGACGGCCACGCAAGCCACGGAGACAGCGGTCAGGCTCGCCTGTCCAAAGACCACCCATAGGCCCACCCAGCCGGTTATGAAACCCAGGTACATCGGATTCCTTACGTATCGGTAAAATCCCACAATAACCAGTCGCTTCGGAGGAGCCACGGGCGCCGGTGTTCCGTGTCCCGTCCATCCAAAATCCCACACGCACCGGATCGCCACCGCGAAGCCAAGAACCGAAGGAACAGCTGCAATCCAGCGCCATCGCGCCCCACCTGCCACGTTAACCTGAAAACCCAGCCACGACGGTAACAACCAGAACCAGAGCGCAAAAAATGCAGCGCCCACGGCGAGCGAAGCGGTGGTTGCAGGCCAATGCAAGTCACGATCCGGACTTTTCATGGTTCCAGTCACTCCCACAAGCGAAGTATGGACCCACCTTCGCCGGGCCAGCAAGAGAGACCCCCGTATGCCGGCAATGATAATGATATCGACATCGACCAGCAGTTCTAAGTTGTCGGGAGAGCCGGGGGCCTCTGAACACCGAAAAATGAGAAATTTACTGCACAGTCACAAAGATGGGTGACCTGAATCACTGACCAGAATTATCGATAAAGCGATAACCAATATCGTAGGTCCCAGGTTAGCTTGTGGTTGTATGTGGCGTTGGAAAAGCAGGGACATCGGCGGGAAGGAGGAAACCGGCTATCGCGCAATCGTTGCCCTAATTTTTCTTATCAGTCACCCGCGCCCACGTCGGCTCCGTTTTCGGTCTTTCCGTCCCCCCTGCGATTCCACGAATTGAGCACAACTGATTTTCACGAAGCAGTTTCGTGAAAAAATATCCGGCCTCCGGGTACTGGGAAATGCCTGCACTTCAGGAAGGCGCAAATGTTCAAGCATCCAACGATCGCAGAACACCTGGAGGCTAGCGGAGTCTCCCGCAGAAGCTTCATCCAGCTTTGCAGCATGCTGATGGCGACCGCGCCGATGGGATTGGCGCTCACCAAGAACAAGTCGGTCTTCGAAATAACCGCCGCCATCGGTAAGACGAAACGTCCGTCCGTGATCTGGCTGCATTTCCAGGACTGTACGGGATGCACCGAAACCTTACTACGCACCTCCGCTCCCGATGTCGCACACCTCATCCTCGACGTTATCTCACTCGATTACCACGAGACCTTGATGGCGGCCTCGGGCGCTCAGGCCGAAGCTGCGTTAAAGTCGGCCGTCGCCGAGAACGAAGGCAAGTTTGTGCTGGTCGTCGAAGGCGCAATTCCCATGAAAGACGAAGGTGTCTACATGGAATTGGCTGGAAAGCCTGCTCTTCAAGTGTTGCGCGAAGTGGCAGCCAAGTCGGCCGCAGTCATCGCCATCGGCTCTTGCGCTTCCTGGGGCGGTGTGCCCTCGGCCGATCCTAATCCTACCGGCGCCGTAGGCGTGGATTCCATCATTACCGGCAAGCCAATTATCAACCTTCCCGGTTGCCCACCCAACCCTTACAACCTGCTGGGTGTGGTTTTGGAATACGTCACCATGGGCAAGGTGCCCGCTCTTGACGAGTTGGGGCGGCCGAAGTTTGCCTACGAGCGTGTGATCCACGAGAATTGTCCGCGGCGCGCCCACTTCGATGCTGGCCGCTTTGCGGCTGTATTCGGGGACGACGGTCACCGCAAAGGCTGGTGCCTTTACAAACTGGGCTGCAAGGGGCCCATTACTCACGCCGCCTGTTCGACGCAGAGTTTTAATGAGGTCCCAAATTGCTGGCCCATCGGCATCGGAGCTCCCTGCATGGGGTGCACGGAAAAAGGCGTCATCTGGAGAATGAGTACCTTCGAAACCGTCCCCATTCACCTCGCCACTCCCCCCGATACCTATCCTCCGATCTACAGTTCCATCGGAGGAGCCACGGTCGGCGCGGCCGCTTTGGTGGGTGCGGTAGCCGGGGCGCTCGGCGGCGTAACCTGGGTTCACTCGCAGCGTTTCGCCAGCAGTCAGGAGATCGGCGTGGAACGACTTGAAGCCGATCGCCGGAACGAGGAAAATCTCAGTGCTGCCGAGAAGGATCTCGAAAAGGGATTCGATAAGAAAGAGGACTAATGTGGCGATTACTCGGCGAGAACTGATCACGAACATCGCCAAGGCCGGAGTGCCGGCTGCCGTGGCGATGACCGTCAGCACTGAAACGCTTCAGGCGGAGAATCTCCCCGTTCCCAACGCCCCGGTCGGGCTCATGTACGACGCCAGCCTCTGCATCGGGTGCAAAGCCTGCGAAGTAGCCTGTAACGAAGCGAACAACACTCCCCCCGATACTCGCGGTGACGGGCTGCACCAGTCCGCCGCCGATCTCAACGATCTTACCCGTAACATCATCAAGCTCTATAAGTCCGACGATGGCTCGGTTACGTCGTTCGTCAAGCGGCAATGCATGCAATGCTTCGATCCGGCTTGCGCCGCCGGTTGCCCCTTCCAGGCTCTGCATAAAGATCATGAGACGGGAGTCGTTCTCTGGGATGGTGATAAGTGCATCGGCTGCCGCTATTGCACCATAACCTGCCCCTATTCCGTGCCGCGTTTCCAATGGAAGGGATTTGACCCGGTTGTGACCAAGTGCGAACTGTGCAGCCACCGACTGGCAAAGGGATTGAAACCGGGATGCAGCAGCGTATGTCCCACAGGGGCTGTGATTTTTGGCTCACGGGAAATGTTGTTGCTCGAAGCCAAGCGGCGCATTAAAAAAAATCCCGGCCGCTACTATCAAGACCGCGTTTACGGGGAAACCGATAACGGCGGCACGCAAGCTCTGTATCTGTCGCGTGTTGCTTTCGCGGATCTTGGCCTGCCAGAGCTCGGACCAGAGTCGGTGCCGGCCCGAACTCTACGCTGGCAGAAACGCATCTATCAGTACTTCGCGCTGCCAGCTCTTTTGTATGTCGGCTTGGTACAGGTGATTCGCAAGAACCTGAAAGGGCATGAGCAGGAAGCACACGAGCGGGCAGAAGAAACCGGTTTGAGGGCTCAACTGTAAGCGCAACTCTGAGGTCGCAAAAATGAGCAGCACAACCATCAACAACGTGCCGATCCCGAAAACTCGCTGGGAGCGCGCGGTCCCGGTTTACGGAGTCACGATCTTCAATCCGTTCTTTATAGGTCTGGTGGCGATGGCTGGCCTGGCGCTGTTATTGACCGCGTACCGTGAGTTGGCCGGCCTTGGTCCGGTCAGCGGCATGAATGACAAGTTCGGATGGGGAATCTGGAAGACGTTCAACGTAACCGTTCTGACGGCGTGGGGCTCTGGAGCATTCTCGGTAGGAATCGCTGCCTGGGTTTTCCGCCGCAAACGCCTGCAAGCTCTGATGCGCATGGCGATGCTGACGAGTTTCCTGGCGTACGCCTGCGGACTTTTCCTGTTAGGCGTTGATGCCGGGCGCCCCTGGAATTTTTATTGGATTCTCTTTCCCTGGAACTGGAACTTGCATTCGCCGCTGGCGGAAGTTGCCATCTGCATGTCGGTTTACGCCATGATTCCTCTGGCGCTGGAAAATCTTCCTGTTGTGCTCGAGCGCCTCTGGCACTTTGACGAGAGCTTTCAGCCTGCAGTGGAGAGAATCGAAAAGGCCCTGCATAAGTTTTTCCCCTGGATCATTGCCGCGGCGTACCTGTTGCCCGGCATGCACCAATCGTCGCTCGGCGCCTTGATGCTTCTGGCCGGCAACCGAGTCCATCCGTTGTGGCAGACGCCGCTTCTGCCTTTGCTGTATCTCGGCGCGGCATGCTTTATGTCATTCGGCTGTGTCGCCGGAACCACCATGTTGTGTTGCCTGGAGTGGAAGCGGTTCATGGACATGGAAGTTCTCGAAGAAGCCGCCCGCATTACCGCGGGCCTTATTTTCGGCTGGACGGCGTTGCGCTTCGTCGACATCCTCTTGCGCGGAGCGTTCGGTACCGCTTTCCACTTCGATCGTTTCGCAGGCGTCTTCTGGCTGGAGACATTCTTCATAACGTACGGCGGTTGGTTGCTTCTGCGTTCATTGAAAGATCACAAGGCGCGAACCATGTATCTCGGCTACGCCCTGAGTTCGGTAGGAGGCATGGTCTATCGCTTCAGCCCTACGACTTTAGCCTACATCCCCGGCCCGAAAGCGATTTATTTCCCGTCGACCATCGAACTTCTGGTGGCGCTTGGTTTCGTGGCCATGGGCATCGCGGGATTTCTTTTAGCCGTCAAGCTGTTTGCCATTCTTCCCGCTCCAAACCAGGAATGGCGCGACATGGCGCACTATTTCAAACTACGCAAGCCCTATATCAGATGGACCAAATATTTCAATTTTGGATTTTTCGGCGACAAATTACCAACCGACTCTGAATAACAGCAGGTACTATGGCAAACCGAATCACGATTGACCCGATTACGAGAATTGAAGGCCACCTTCGCATCGATGTCGAAGTCGACAACAATGCGGTCAGCAATGCATGGGCTTCTTGTACCATGTGGCGCGGTATCGAGAACATCCTCAAAGGTCGCGACCCGCGCGATGCGTGGCTCTTCACCCAGCGCTTCTGCGGAGTCTGCACCACGGTGCACGCCATGGCCAGCGTGCGTTCCGTGGAAGACGCGCTCAAGCTGGAGGTACCGATCAACGCCCAGTACATCCGCAATCTCATCCTGATTGCGCACGCGTTGCATGATCACATCGTCCACTTTTATCAGCTCTCGGCGCTCGACTGGGTCGACATTCTGCAGATTCCCAAGGCCGATCTCTCAGCGACGACGAAGTTAGCGGAGAGCATCTCGCCCTGGACGCGCAATTCCCGCGAAGAGTTTCAGGCCGCGCAGGATCGCGTGAAGGCCGTTGCCGCCAGCGGACAGCTAGGCATTTTCATGAATGGCTATTGGGGCCATCCCGCGATGCGCCTCTCGCCTGAAGTGAACCTGCTGGCTTTCACCCATTACGTGCAGGCGCTCGAATATCAACGCAAAGCGCTGCAGGTTGTCGGAATTCTGGGATCGAAGACTCCGCACATTCAGAATCTGACTGTCGGCGGCGTCGCCAACGCCATCGACCTGGACAGTTCAACTGCCCTCAACATGGATCGCCTGCAAATGATCCGTGGCTTACTGGAAGAAGTGGTGCAATTTGTCAACCAGGTCTACTTTGTTGATGTGTGCGCTGTAGCCGCTCTCTATCCGGAATGGTTCAAGATCGGCAAGGGCGTCAACAACTACCTGGCTGTTCCGGATCTACCGCTGGACAGCGCCGGTACATCCTACGATCTTCCCGGCGGTTACATCATGAACGGGAACATCGGTGGGGTGCACACGTTCAAAACCGCAGCCGATAAGGATTTTCGTGACGGAGTCAGCGAAGATGTGGCCCACGCTTACTATCGCGGCGACAAGCCGCTCCACCCGTGGAAAGGGAAGACCGATCCCGCCTTCACCGAATGGAATGCGGACGAGAAGTATTCCTGGGTCAAGGCGCCGCGTTTTAATGGCGCACCGATGCAGGTTGGTCCGCTGGCGCAGGTACTGATCGGTTACGCGCAGGGCCATCCACTGACAAAGAAGTATGCCGGTAAGGCGATTGAAACCATCGGAGCCGTTGGCCACATGCAAGTGACTCCCGGCATGCTGGAGTCCACGTTGGGCCGCCATGGGGCGCGTGCAATTCGCGCCGCCATGCTAGGAGAGTTGGCACAGAAGCATCTGCAATTGCTGACGGATAACATCGCCAAGGGCGACTACACCGTCTTTAACCAGCCCGTGTTTCCGAGCGGAGAAGTGGAAGGTGTTGGAACCCACGAAGCCCCGCGCGGCACTCTTTCTCACTGGGTCGTGGTGGATGGCGGAAAGATCAAGAACTACCAGGCAGTCGTCCCGTCAACATGGAACGCCAGTCCCCGCGATGCCTCCGGCGCTCACGGTCCCTACGAAGCGTCGCTGCTGCACACGCCGCTGGCGCGCCCCGAAGAACCGCTGGAGGTCTTGCGAACAGTCCATTCGTTCGATCCCTGTATGGCCTGCGCCTGCCACACGTTTGATCCGTCAGGCCGTGAGATTGCCAAAGTAAAAGTCCTATGAAAGCGAAGGCGATATGAAGAAGATCCTGATTGGCGGAATTGGAAACGTCTTGTTGGGGGATGACGGCATCGGTCCCTACGTGGCGCGTCTTCTGGCCGCCCACTTCGAGTTCGAAGAGGGCGTGGAAGTCGCAGACCTTGGCACCCCTGCTCTCGATCTGATCGATCATTTCAGCGCGAATGATGCCGTAATTCTGATCGATTCGGTAAAGATCGACGATCCGGAAATCCCCCCCGGAGCGGTGCTGCTCTACCGCAAGGCCGACATCATGCGCCAGCGCCCCGCCGTGCGCATGGATCCTCACTCACCGACGCTCATCGATGCCATGCTTAGCGCCGAATTGTTTGCCGTTGCGCCCAACGACCTTTTGCTGGTAGGAATCAAGTCCGAGTCTCTGGAGGCAACCTGTAACTTGAGCGGGCCGGTCCAGGCCGCGCTCGAGGAAGCGATTGCAGAAGTCCTGAATGAACTAGATCGCCTGGGTGTCGCGTACAGCTACCGCACGATTCCTGAAGACCCCGATATCTGGTGGGCCAGCGAACAACAGGAAGAATCACTTGTGGACATCTAGACCCTGCTCGAAACTGTCGGCGTAGTAGAGGTTATGTTTAGCCTTAACTTCGGCGGCGCGGCACGCTGTTTGGGTGTCGCGTCCAATACCTCGATCAGCAGCGAACTTACAGCGTGTGAGCTCAAGAGCGCCCCTTCCGGCCCGGACTCGGGGAATTCCGCCATACACTTCCCCATAATTCACCGCTGACATCAGCACCCTCGCATGTCCGCGCAGAGCCTCCTTTACCTACGAGAGCATGCTAGCGGCGCCCACCAATGCCTGTCCCAGACTCAAGCCGCCATCCCCGGACGGGACCTCCTTCTGGGTGAAAACCTCAAACCCGGCGTCGGACAAAAGCGCTTCGAGCCGCGTTGCCAGGTAAACGTTGTGAAAAGTCCCGCCGCTAAGGCAAACGCGTGTAAGACTCGTTTTATCCCGGAGCAACTCTGCCACTTCGACAAAGCACTCCACCAATCCATCGTGAAAACGCCGGCTCATCGTCGACACAGGTACTTGTCGTCCCAGATCGTTTAACAGCGCCTCAAACAGCGGACGAGTGCTGATGATCCAGTGCGCGTCCTCGGGCACGAGCTTAAGCGGATAGCCCGCTTCCTCCTGCGCCACAAGGTCCTGCGAACTGCCGATTGCCATCTCCAGTTCAATCGCTGCCTGCGCCTCGTAATTGATCTGTTGACGGATTCCGATCAAGGCGGCGACGGCATCAAACAGCCGTCCGCAACTCGACGTAAATGGCGAATTCACACCTTGTTCTATCATCCGGAGCAGAAACTCAACTTTGCGCCGGTCCAGTCCGCGCACGAACGGAATATCGCTCCGTAGAAACTCGCGCCCAAAATGATGTGCGAGGTAGCTGACCGCCATCCGCCACGGTTCGCGGATCGCCGCTTCTCCACCGGGCAAAGGCACATATTCAAAATGAGCCGTCCGTTCGAAATCCTGACAGCTCGCTAGCAGCACTTCACCACCCCAGATCTTGCCGTCCGTGCCATAGCCCGTTCCATCCAGGGCAAAGCCGATGACACGGCCTTCGAGGTGGTTCTCCGCCATACAACTTGCGATGTGCGCGTGGTGGTGCTGGACGCCGATGAGCGTGACGCCAGTTTGCTCGATCGCCCACCGGGTGGAGAAGTAGTTGGGATGAAGGTCATAAGCGATGATTTGCGGCCGGATTTCCAGGATGCGTTCGAGGTGCTCGATGGCCTCGTGGAAAAAACTATAGCTCTCGATATTTTCCAAATCTCCAACGTGCTGACTCAAGAATGCATTTTTCCCTTTGATGAGGCAGATTGTATTTTTAAGCTCGCCTCCCACCGCCAACACCGAAGGCTGATCGTCTTTCAAGAAAACCGGTACCGGAACAAAACCTCGCGAACGCCTCAACTGGCGTACGACTCCGCCGGCCACGCGCACCACTGAATCGTCACAGCGCAAAAGGATGTCACGGTTATGCACGAGGAAATAATCGGCAAGACCGCTCAGTCGCCTGACGGCCTCCCGATTGTCAATGGCGATCGGCTCCTCGCTCAAGTTGCCGCTGGTCATCACCAACGCTTTAAAGTGGCCTTTCGCCAGCAGCAGGTAGTGCAGCGGGGTGTAAGGCAGAAAAACTCCCAGATACCGGTTGAACGGTGCAACCTCGTCCGGAATCGTGGTGTGAATTTTCTTCGGCAACAAGACAATCGGCCGTTGTATGGATTGCAGAGCTATCCGGCCGGTGTCATCCAACGCGCAGATCTGCTCTGCGGCCTGCAAGTCCGGAACCATCACGGCAAACGGTTTTTCAACGCGCCGCTTCCGTTGGCGTAGCAATGCGACCGCTGACCGGTTTGCGGCATCGACGGCCAGATGAAATCCGCCCAGACCTTTTACGGCGACGACCGATCCGCCGCGCAACCCAGCTACGGCCTCCGCGATAGGATCTTCGCACCGAACTTTTTCCCCCGACCGATCCCAGAGTTCGACCCGGGGCCCGCAGTCCCAGCAAGCATTAGGTTGGGCGTGAAAGCGCCGGTCGAGCGGATTCTCATATTCCTCAAGGCAGGCCGGACACATGGTGAACGTCGCCATCGAGGTGCTCGGCCGGTCGTAAGGAATGTCGCGAATGATGGTGAAACGCGGCCCGCAGTTGGTGCAATTGATGAATGGATAGAGGTAACGCCGGTCGTTCGGGTCGAACATCTCACGCAGGCAATCCGCGCAGATTGCGACGTCCGGCGAAATCAGCGTGCGAACCTCTTCCCCCTCATGGCTATGAAGAATGCGGAAGTCATGACCGCTGCCGGCGTCGCTATCACCGAGCGGCACTTCAGTACACGGAATCTCTTTTGTGCTGAAGCCGGTAATCCGCGCCAGAGGCGGCGCTTCGGCAGGTAACCGCGAAATGAAATCCTGAACTGCTTCGACCGGGCCCTGAATTTCAATGGTCACACCCGAAAAAGTATTGCGGATGGTTCCTTTAAGATTCCTACTAGTCGCGAGACGATAGATGTACGGCCGAAATCCCACGCCCTGCACGATGCCGGAAACTTCGAGCTGGCGCCGAACTTCTTTCGAAACCCCCGCCGGCGTTTCTCCAGGCGCGTCCGTCATCCATCAACCCGCAGTCTTTACCAGCCATTTATGGGCCCGACGCCGTTCTTGCAGCCACATCATCCACTCGTGCAAACCCTTGCCAGTCAGGCAAGACACTTTCACAATCTCCATCCCGGGATGTACCTTGCGTGCGTTTTCCGCCGCCGCCGCGATGTCAAACGGAACGTAGGGTAGCAAATCCACCTTGCTCAGCACCATTAAGTCAGACTTGAAGAATATAGAAGGATACTTCAGCGGCTTATCCTCGCCCTCTGTAACGCTCAGGACCACAATCTTGGCCGACTCGCCAAGATCGTAGCTGGAGGGACAGACCAGGTTGCCGACGTTCTCGATGAACAGGAGATCAAGCTCTTCGAGCTTCCAGTCCTCCAAGTGACGTTCGATCATCCGGGCATCCAGGTGGCAAGTGCCTCCGGTCGTAATCTGCTTTACCGGAAACTGAAATCGTTTGAGCCGGTCAGCATCGTTTTCCGTCTGGATGTCGCCCGTCAAGACCGCGACGCGCTCGTGCTTAGGCAGGGCTTCGAGGGTACGCTCCAGCAGGCTGGTTTTGCCTGATCCGGGGGAACTGATGATGTTCAGGCACAAAACGCCGTGTTCCTGAAACCGCGCGCGCAAGTCGGCTGCGACGCGGTCGTTTTCACTCAGTACTTTTCGCTCCAGCGGTACTCGTTCCATATTCCTCCACCTCCAGATAAGCCAACTCCAGCTCATCACCGCTAATGCATGTAGTCACCAGACTAGAGCATTGCGGACAACTAAAATCGTAGTCCTCGACAATGAAGTCATGTCCGCAGCCGGAACAATGATGACGGCGCGGACAAACCTCGATGGCCAATTCCAGCGATGCCAGATCGGTTTCCTGAATCATCGCCTCGAAACAAAAGCGCAAGGCGTCCGGATCGAGCGCTGCCATTTGTCCAACCCGAACACCCACCTTGCAAGGGTAGGATCCCGGATAACGGCTCATCTCGATTCGAACCCCATCGAGCACCGAATTAGCAATTCCCATTTCGTGCATAGTTCTTCAGTGTCAATCTCCCGTCGTATTGGTCGTGGGTTCCCAGCAAAAGACGGGGCAAGCCCAGTCTTTGCCGGAGGTGTCAGCAAATCCGAGGCAATTGATCTCCCGCCAACATATCGACGACGCGCGATGTGCCCAGCGGGGTTCGCATCGTTACAAGATTCGCATTCTCGTTGTTGACCGTGCCAATGATTACAGCCTCGTTCCCCAGCGGGTGCGATCGCATCGCCTGCAACACCGCAGCAGCCGCCCCAGGCGCCACGATGGCGATCAGCTTCCCTTCATTGGCGACGTAAAGGGGATCCAGCCCCAGCAACTCGCAAGCCCCGCGAACCTCTTCGTGAACCGGAAGGGAACTCTCCTCCAGTTCAATTCCCACCTGGGATCGTTCCGCAATTTCATTCAGAGTACTGGAAACTCCTCCTCGTGTAGGATCGCGCATGCAGCGAATGCCACGAGTTCCATCGGAACCCAGCATTCGCGCCACCAGCGTGTGCAAAGCAGAGCTGTCGCTCACGATTCGAGTCTCGAATTCCAGCCCCTCGCGTTGCGCCAGAATGGCGATTCCATGATCGCCGATCGAGCCGCTCAGCAGCACTTTGTCTCCGGGACGCGCCCGATCAGCGGAAAGATCAACTCCGTCGAGCACCAGTCCAATTCCCGTCGTGGTGATGAACAGTCCGTCGCCTTTGCCTTTCTCGACGACCTTGGTATCGCCAGTTACCACGGGCACGCCCGCAGTTGCGGCGGCAAGACGCAGCGAATTTGTGACGCGACGAAGGTCGTCCATCGAGAAACCTTCTTCGATGATGAATGCGGCGCTCAAGAAAAGCGGAGTCGCCCCGCCCATCGCCAAATCGTTGACGGTGCCATGTACGGCGAGCGATCCAATGTCGCCCCCAGGAAAAAATAGCGGTTTCACCACGAACGAATCGGTGGTGATGGCCAACCTCTGACCGTTCACGTTCACAATCGCTTGATCATCCAGGCGCGACAGGGCCGGATTCTGAAATGCCGGCAAAAAGATGTCACGCAACAACTCAGCACTCAACTTGCCGCCGCTGCCGTGTCCCAGTAAAACTGTATCCCGCGCTGGAAGCGGCGCCGGGCAACTGAGCCGCACCTTGATTTCGGGCGCGATTTCCTGAGCGATTTCGACCCGCATTTTTGTGGACACGCTTCCTCCTACTTCGCCACTGCATGGCGCCGGTAATGGTAGTACGCCGCGCATGCTCCTTCGCTAGAAACCATGGGCGCTCCTAACGGATTCTCCGGCGTGCATCGCATGCCAAACGCGGCGCAATCCGTAGGCTTTTTCAATCCTTGCAACACCTGCGCGCTGATACACTCCGCGGGTTCGTCGACCGTCATCTCCCCCAAGTCAAAAACGCGGTCGGCATCGTAGGCCGCATACTCGTCGCGTAAACGCAAGCCACTCGACGGAATCGGGCCAATGCCGCGCCACTTCTGGTCGGCAATGTGAAACACCTCAACCATAATCGCCTGCGCCGGAACGTTTCCCTGGAGATTCACGGATCTCACGTACTGATTTTCCAGCCGGGCCCCCCTGGTTTCGAGTTGCCGAACCAGCATCGAGACTGATTCCAAAATGTCGACCGGTTCGAAACCACCGACCACGATCGGTATCTGGAAATCGCTGACCAGCGCTTCGTATTCCCGACATCCCATCACCGTGCAGACATGTCCCGGCGCAATAAATCCCTGCACCCGATTCGAAGAGGAAGCCATCAGGGCACGAATCGCCGGCGGCACCAGCACGTGCGAAACCAGCAAGGAAAAGTTGGTGAGCCCTTCGCGCCTAGCTTGCCACGCCGCCATTGCATTCGCCGGTGCGGTTGTCTCGAAACCAATCGCCAGAAATACCACCTTGCGATCAGGGTTCGCGCGGGCGATCTTTACCGCCTCGGTGGGAGAATAGGCGATGCGTACATCCGCGCCCTGGGCCTTGGCGCGCAACAAATCCGAATGCGACCCCGGCACTCGCAGCATATCTCCGTAGGAAACCATGATGACGTCCGGCCGCAACGCTAACGCGATCGCTTTGTCGACGGTCTCGAGCGGAGTGACGCACACTGGACATCCCGGACCATGCACCAGTTCAATCCCGCGGGGGAGCAGTTCGTCGATCCCGTACCGCATAATGGTGTGGGTCTGCCCGCCGCAAATCTCCATCAGCACCCACGACTGCGTCGTGGCCAGCTCGATCTCAGCTGCCAAGGCGCGCGCTATGCGACTGTCACGGTATTCGTCAAGGTACTTCATAGGCTGAAATTCGGGCTAAAGCCGAGCGTCAACTCTGCAAGCATGACTCTAAACAGTAGTAAACCGCCTATCGGTGACAGAAATCACGGGTGGCTGTGACCTAGTACAAACGCAGCCACACGGGAAGGGAAGGCGGGGAATCGAGTCGCTCGTGATGGAGTCGAAATTATGCCGGCGATTCAGCGGTTTAAGTCAATTTCTCGAGCGGCAAATGGAATTAAGCTTCCGCCGGGGGAGGCAATTCCGCCTCCAAGTTCCCCATTTCTTCCAGAAGCTTGTAGGTGCGTTCAGCTTCCGACGCATCCACGCGGCTGATGGCAAAGCCGACATGGACCATCACATAGTCGCCCGGGCCAGCCTCAGGCACGAAGTTCAGCGATACCTGGCGCACGATGCCACCAAATTGCACACGGGCCGCGCGCAACGGGCCCTGCTCTTGAATCTCAAGGATTTTGCCGGGGATTGCGAGGCACACGGGAGTACTCTCCGCAACGAGTACAACACCACGGGTAACGGCGATCTGTGACGGGCGGCACAGGAGGATGTGACGATTCGCGATGGAGGCGGGGTCGCCGGTGAAATGGATCACCGCGGAAATTGGTTGGGTTACCCTGCTGCGTCATGAAAAACATGCCATGGCCGTTAACTTTGTGGAATCATAGATCGATGTCGACCGGGGAGCGAAGAGTTCTCGTTCTCCTCGAAATCTGTTGCAGGCAAGAATTGAGAGCTGATAGCTGACCGCTGACCGCTAATATGAGTGCTCACCGCCTGGCCGAACCGATCCTCGATGCAGAAGAACGCTTTGAAGGCTTTGAAAACCTAATGCCCTTCAAGGTGCACAACATTCTTCTAGTGTCCAGCCTCTACGATTCTTTCATCTTGCGCGAAGACGGCCGCCTGAACGAACTGCTCATCGATCAGTCGCTCGATCTGAGTCCGGAACACGTTCCCAGCATCACCCACGTTTCCTCCTGCGTCGAAGCCGCCGAACTCGCCCGCTCCGGCCAATTTAATCTGATCGTGACTAACTTGAACGTGGGAGAAATGAACGCGGCCCAGCTCGCCAGCGAGGTCAAGAGATCAGGATTCGATGTTCCAGTAGTGGTCCTCGGCTACGACTATCGCGAGATCAAGAATTTTGTGGAGCGCAATCCGGTCACCGAAATTGAACGCATCTTCCTGTGGCAGGGCAACGCCCGCATACTGATCGCGATCGTCAAATACATCGAAGATAAACGCAACGTCCAGCACGACACCCGTGCTATCGGTGTGCCCGTATTGCTGGTAGTGGAAGACAACATCCGTTATTACTCGTCATTCCTGCCGGTGATCTATACGGAGCTGATCAAGCAATCAAGGCGCGTCATTCAGGAGGGAATCAACGTGGCGCACAAACTGGTGCGCCTGCAGGCAAGACCGAGAATTCTTTTAAGTTGTAACTTCGAAGAAGCCGCGGCCCTGGTGCAGCAATATCGCAGCTATCTCTTCGGCATGGTGTCGGACGTAGAGTTTCCCTGGGAAGGCAAGCTGAGTCCAGAAGCGGGCTTCGAACTGGCGCGGATGGTAAAGAGTCTGGTGCCCGACGCGCCCGTTGTCCTCCAAACCAGCCGCACCGAGTTCCGACCTCGGGCCTATGCCGCCGGCCATTCGTTTTTGCGCAAGCGCTCTCCAACGCTCTTACAGGACCTGCGCCGCATCCTCACTGAGCAGTTCGGCTTTGGCGACTTTGTCTTCCGCCTGCCTGACTTGACCGAAGTAGGACGCGCCAAAGACATGAACGAACTGGAGGAGCAGCTGCAAAAAGTTCCCGCCGAGAGCATCGTCTTTCACGCGCAGAGCAATCACTTCTCGCACTGGCTGATGGCCCGCACCGAATTCGCGCTCGCCGCCAAGCTCCGCCCCAGGAAAGTCTCTGATTTCACGGGACCCGAGCATCTGCGCAGCGATCTGATCGCGTCGATCAATGATTATCGCCGCGAACAAAGTGAAGTGCTGATCGGCGATTTTCGAGCCGATACCTTCAAACCATCGGAATCAAGTTTCCTGCGGATCGGATCGGGTTCGCTCGGCGGGAAGGCGCGCGGTCTGGCCTTCGTGCGCCATCTGCTGCGCAAGAACCGCATTACCCGCCGGTTTCCCGGAGTTCGGATTTCCGTTCCTCCAGCCGTCGTTCTTGCCACCGATGTCTTCGATCAATTCCTGGCGGAGAATAACCTGCTCGATTTCGCCCTCCATTGCGAGGACGACGATGAAATTCAACGTAGCTTTCTGGAAGCTCCGCTCTCTGCCGGCCTGAGCGAGGATCTGCGATCCTTCCTCGCCGAGGTGACTCACCCCTTAGCGGTGCGGTCCTCGAGCCTGCTCGAAGATTCCCAATACCAGCCTTTCACAGGAGTCTATGAGACGTTCATGCTGGGTAACCAGCAAGCCGATCCCGAGGAAAGATTAAGGGCGTTGTCCGAGGCCATCCGCCGCGTCTACGCATCCACCTTCAGCCGCCACGCAAAGGCTTACGTGAGAGCGACACCGTACCGCCTGGAAGAAGAAAAAATGGCGGTCATTCTGCAGCAGGTAGTTGGCACGAAGCATGGCGAGCGCTTCTACCCCGATTTCTCCGGCGTATTGCGCTCCCGCAATTATTATCCCGTGCCGCCCATGACCTTCGAAGACGGTATAGCCGCCGTAGCCCTGGGCCTCGGCCGAGCCGTGGTCGATGGAGGGAAGTGTCTGACCTTCTGCCCGCGCTATCCCCACAACCTGATGCAGTTTTCCTCGGTGGAAGACATCCTCGCCAACTCCCAGTCGGAATTCTGGGCCTTGGAGCTGCAAGGCGCGGAAGACGGCAGGCCAGGTCACTGGCACGAGAAGCGCTACGGCCTTGACGCCGCCGACAGTGACGGCACGCTGCAACCGCTAGCTTCAACCTATTCCCGCGACAATCACGCCGTTTACGACGGAGTAAGCCGCCAGGGCTCGCGCATCGTGACCTTCGCCCCCATGCTGAAGCAGGGCACGTTTCCACTGGCTGAAATTCTTGAAGTCCTCGTCCAATCTGGGGAAGATGCCCTGGGCAACCCCGTAGAGATAGAGTTCGCGGTAAGGCTGCCGGAGCCGAGCGACGCAGGAAATGCCGCACCTGGGACGGAGCTAGCCGAATTCGGTTTCCTGCAGATCCGTCCGCTTACGCTCTCCCGTAACACGGAGGATTTGGCGTTAGACGACGTTGAACCCGATCAGCTGATCTGCGAGAGCAGTAAAGTTCTGGGCAATGGACGCATCGACGATCTTCACGACGTCGTGGTGGTCGATTCGCAACGCTTCGAGCGCAGCCGCAGCCAGGAGGTAGCCGCTTCCGTAGCCAGCCTGAATCGCCAACTCAACGAAGAGAATCGTCCGTACTTGCTGATCGGCGTCGGCCGCTGGGGATCGACCGAACCGTGGCTCGGCATTCCGGTGGAATGGGACGAAATCTCCGGCGCGCGTGTGATCGTCGAGGCCGGGTTCCGCGATTTCCGGGTGACTCCCTCGCAAGGCAGCCATTTCTTCCAGAACCTGACCGCCTTCCAGATAGGTTATTTCACCGTGAATCCCGATGCCGGTGAAGGCACTGTAGATTGGCGGTGGTTGGACGAACAACCGTCGGTAGAAGAGCAAGGCTGCGTCCGCCACTTGCAATTCAAGGAACCCATTCGAGTCGTGATGAACAGCCGCACCAGCCACGGGGTTATCTTCAAACCGGGCGCGAGCACCGGCGAAGCCGGCAGTTGGGACGCGAATCAAGAAGAGATCACCTAAGGCTGTACCGTCTGGGCCTGAAACTGAGACGCCTGCCCTAACAGCATCCCATCTTAACTTCGCCCGCATCGGTCAACGGAGGACCAAAGCACTCCTTCGGCACAGGCGCGCCGTTCAGCGTCTGGATCCAACGCCGCACCGCGTCGAATACGACGAGAACCACACCCGTTATAAAGATGCTCATCAGCACGGAATCCAGGTAACCAGTGAATTCCAGGCCGGGTTTGGAGGTCAATGGCCAGAAAATATTCTTGATCGACAGGACTCCCGCCGTGACTGTGGTGACACCGACGAAGCACATGGGAGCGGCCGTGATCCAGGCATATCTCTGCTTGCCCATATTGATGAGGAACGTCGTCGTGACCGCGAGTGCAATTGTCGCGAGCAACTGGTTGCCGGTTCCAAACAACGGCCAGAGTGTGGAAATATTGCCGGTATAGATCAGGTATCCCCACCCCAGCACTACAAAGAAGCTGGTGATCAAATTTCCTGGCAGCCAGGCATTATTGCCAAACGGCTTGTGCACTTTGCCCATCAGTTCCTGCAGGACGTAGCGCGCAACGCGCGTTCCGGTATCAATCGTAGTCAGGATAAAGAGCGCTTCAAACATGATGGCATAGTGGTACCAGTACCCCATCAAGCGATCCATTCCCGGCAGTCCGCGGAAAATCTGTGCCATGCCAACCGCCAGTGAGACCGCTCCTCCCGTGCGTCCCGCCAGTTTTTCTCCAACCTCGCGCGAAAAGGTGTCGAGATTCACCGTGCTCAGCCCGAGGTGGCTGAAGACCTGCGGTGTCGTGTTGATGGCAAAGTAATCTCCCGGATACAGCGAGCAGGCGGCGATCAAAGCCAGAATACCGACGATCGACTCCGCGACCATAGCGCCATAACCGATAAAGCGAGCATCCGTCTCCTTATCCAGCATCTTCGGAGTCGTGCCCGAAGATACCAGAGAATGAAAGCCTGAAATCGCGCCGCAGGCAATCGTCACGAAGAGAAATGGGAACAAAGTTCCTTTGATGATCGGTCCACCGCCATGAACGTACTCGGTGAAGTTCGGGAATTGAATGTTGGGATGAACCACAAAAACGCCGATCACCAGTACGGCAATCGTGCCCAGCTTAACGTAGGTCGAGAGGTAGTCGCGCGGTTCCAGAACCAGCCAGATAGGGAGAACCGAAGCGACCAGCCCATAAATTGCCATGAGAATCGTGATCTCATGAGGAGTGAAAGTAAGTGCCGATGCGGCCCCGCTCTGCGCGACCCAATGCCCGGCGATGACGCTGCCGATCAATAACACGACACCAAAGATACTGGGGCCAGTAACTGTGATGGTTCCGGCATGGCTCTTGAACATCCACAAGCCCATGATGATGGCGATGGGAATGGTCATGCCGATGGTAAAGACTCCCCAGGGACTGTTCGAAAGCGCATTGACCACAACAATACCAAGCCCGGCAAGAGTGACGAGAAGTATGAAGAGCACGGCGATCATTGCTACCAGGCCGGCAAAGGGACTGATTTCCGTCTGTGCAATGTTCGCCAACGAGCGCCCGCGATGACGCACCGAAGCGACCAGCACCATGAAGTCCTGTACACAACCGGCCAGCACTGCGCCAATCAAGATCCAAAGAAAGCCGGGCGCAAACCCGAACTGCGCGGCCAGAGTCGGCCCGACCAGCGGCCCTGCTCCGGCGATGGCCGCGAAGTGATGTCCAAAGAGCACCCAACGCGGCGAAGCAACATAGTTGTGTCCGTCCGGGAAAAGATGCGCGGGAGTGGTGCGACGGTCATCAAGTGCCAAAGCCTTGGCGGCAATAAACGCACTGTAATAACGATACCCAAGCGCGTAGACACACAGCGCGCCCAACAAAACAGGGAAGGTATTCATGCCCGCTCCCGATCGAGCAAATAGCCGTGGAATCCGAACAGCCCAATCGAAGGCATCCTACACCTATCGTGGAATCCGGCACAAACTGCTTTCGTTGCGCGAAGGACGCGCTACAATGGCGGGCATCTTCTGGCAGGCCACTCGCAGCGTGCGCTGCCTAACTAGAGAAAGCGAGGACGTACATGCCACGAGCGAATCGAGCTGCAAGTCGAGAGCAACCGTTAGTCCGCTTCGGCCTGAGCCTCGCTAACTGGAGCGAGCGTTGGTTTCCCGATCCGCTGATTTTCGCGCTCATCGGCATCGTCGTCGTCTTCGTAGTCGGCCTGTTGCTTCACCAACCTGCGGCCAAACTGGCTATCTCCGGTGGGAAGAATTTTTGGACCCTCGTCCCCTTCACCATGCAGATGGTGATGATCATCATCGGGGGGTACGTCGTAGCCTCGACACCGATCGCTTATCGCGCAATCCAAGCCTTAGCTGGAATCCCCAAAACTCCGCGGGGAGCGGTCGCCATGATCGCGCTCTTCTCCATGCTGACCTCGCTCATCTCCTGGGGCCTGAGCCTGATTTTCAGCGGGCTTTTCGTCCGCGAACTAGCGCATCGCGTTAAAGGCATGGACTACCGCGCCGCCGGCGCCGCCGCGTATCTAGGTTTGGGAGCGGTCTGGGCGATGGGATTGTCGTCTTCCGCTGCCATGCTGATGGCCACCAAGAGCGCTATGCCGCCTTCATTATTCAACATCAGCGGTCTGATTCCCTTAACTCAAACTCTCTTTCTCTGGCAAAGCATTGCAACCACCGTAATCCTGATTGTGCTGTCGGTGTTGATCGCTTATATGTCCACGCCGTCGCCGGAGAACGCCCGAACCGCTGAATCCTACGGCATTCAATACGAGCCAATTCGCTCCAGCCTGGACCTTAAGACGAAGCCCGGCGAGTGGCTGGAGTACAGTCCGCTGCTGACAATCTTAGTGGCGGCGTTGTTGGTGTGGTATCTCGTCGACGTATTCCGTACCTCACCGCAAGGCGCGCTGGCAGCGCTTGATCTCAATACTTACAACCTGATGTTCATCACGATGGGCCTTCTGTTGCATTGGCGTCCAAAGCGTTTTATGCGTGCTGTATCGGAATGCGTTCCGGCGACCGGCGGCGTCCTCATCCAGTTCCCGTTTTACGCCGTAATCTTCGGAATGATTGTAGGCACGGGGATCGCGGACGCGCTGGCGAAGCTTTTTGCCTCCGTCAGCACTCACAATACTTATCCCTTGCTGGTGGCGATCTATTCGGCAGTGCTCGGGGTTTTTATTCCCTCCGGCGGCAGCAAGTGGGTCATCGAAGCGCCCTATGTTTTGCAGGCGGCGAATTTGCATCAGGTGCACCTGGGGTGGGTGGTGCAGATTTACAACGCGTCAGAGGCGCTGCCCAATCTGATCAATCCCTTCTGGATGCTACCCTTGCTCGGCATACTAAGAATAAAAGCTCGTGACATCGTCGGTTATGGAGTGCTGCAGATGATGGTCCACGTGCCTGTAGTGTTCTTTCTCTGCTGGTTGTTTGCCCGCTACATTCCGTACATTCCACCGATGAAGTAGTCGCTCTCACTTCACTGCGGTGATTCGGTACTCGGCGGAGGATTGGCGGTTGTCGACGCCGGCTTAGGCTTCGTCGTTTTCTTCTTCACCGGCGGTTTCTTGGCGGGCTCGGTATCATCCACAATAACTTTCTTCGGCGGCGGAGGCGGCGTGGCCGACAAAGTCTTGACCTGCGCCCGTAAACGCGTCAACTCATCTTCCTTGCTGGCCGCCAGTTTCTGTACGCGCTCGCCAAACGCCCGGCGCGCCGCCTCGAGGCCGGTCATGTCATTGTTCAGCGTCTGAAATTCATCCTTGCTTCCAAAGGCGCCCGCCGATTCCACCACCGAACCAAATACGTCATACAGGGCGTCGAGATTGCGGTAGAGTTTGAAACTCGCAGCCAGGTCTTCAGGAGAATTATTCAATTGCGCGATCATCTCCGGCAGCGCCGATTGCAGGTTGCGCTGAATGGAGTCGACATTCGCCAGCGTTTGCCGTTTGCTCGAATTGTCGGTCTTCCATTTCTCGATGCGCATCTTGCCGAGATCGGCTTGGATACTCTGCGCCGTCTGCTGCAGGGGAGTCAGAATTTCCTTCAGTTCGCTGACGGAAGCGTAAGCGACTGGAGGCTGCGCTCCGGTTGCAGGGACCGCAGTTTGCGCCCCGGCAGTCGCCATCGCCGGCACCAGGAGTGCGAGTAGAGAGAAAAGTGGAAATATCAAAGTATTTTTCCCGATCGACATGAGGCTCCGATTTCGCATCTTGCCAAACATTATCCTAGTTGACGTGACGGTCGTAGTCGAGCGGCCCACTCGAGTGTTCGGGTCGCGTTTGACGCGGCAGCCAAGCTAAGCGAAAATTGAAGAGAAGCAAAACGAGTGGGCCTGTGGCGCAGCTGGGAGCGCGCTTCCATGGCATGGAAGAGGTCGTCGGTTCGATCCCGACCAGGTCCACCAAATCTCTCAATGGTTTAGCTCCCATCGCCATTTTGATCCCGAAATTCTTACCTGTGATTTCTTACCTGTGTTGCCTGTTTTTGCCTGTGTTTACTGCACCAAGCGTGACTCGAACCGTTCCAGAGCTGCCCGCTTGGCCGGGTCCTGAGCGTGTGTGTAGATGTTCATGGTGAGGCCCGCATCGGTATGGCGCAGGATGCCCTGAGCCGTCTTTGGGTCTACCTTCTCCTCTACGATCAGCACGGTTGCCAGCGAATGCCTGAAGGCATGGAGGCCCGCCCGTCCCGTGTAGTCGGCATCAATCAGGCCGTGCTCTAAAAAACGTGGCCGGATGTAGTCCTTCACAAACTGGCACCCGCTTATTGGGCGCTTCCCCCGCAGTTTGTTAGAGGCAAACACCCAATCGCTCTTTCCCGCATAGGGCGTCTCGCGGTGCCACTCCTGCAAGAACCCGGTAGTCCGCTCGCCCAGCACAACAGGTTCGCGGGACTCTTCTGTTTTGCCGCTCTCGATCCTGCCATACACCCACGTCTGATTGAGCGTGATCTTCTTGTTGGCAAAATCGATGTCTCCCCACCGAAGTCCGAGCAGTTCACTCATACGCATTCCGGTACCCGCCGCCAGCAGC